>Ga0265798_10003977_pt1 | contig 20730 bp, 17 predicted proteins | sample P3T30metagenome_FD_192430 | JGI IMG/M metagenome (GOLD analysis project Ga0265798, IMG submission 192430) | Plant litter microbial communities from East Loma Ridge, Irvine, California - P3 T30 | ecosystem: Environmental > Terrestrial > Plant litter > Unclassified | place: USA: California... | reverse complement strand
CGCCGGACTGGTCGAGCAACCCAACCTCCCCGGCACGATCGACGAACACCCCAACTGGCGCCGCCGCATGCCCGACACGACCGAGGCGCTGCTCGCCCGTCCCGAGGTCGCCGCCCGCATCGCCACGCTCAACGCCACGAGACCCGCATGATCCCGCCTACAACGCCGCGCGCAACCTACCGCTTCCAGTTCCACAAGGGCTTCACCTTCGCCGACGCCGAAGCGCTGGTGCCGTATCTCGACGACCTCGGGATCAGCCACCTCTACGCCTCGCCGATCACCACCGCGCGTAGCGGGTCCACGCACGGCTACGACGTGGTCGATCCGACCCGGATCAACCCCGAACTCGGCGGCGAGGACGCCTTTCGAAGCCTTGTCGCCGCTCTGCGCGCGCGAGAAATGGGCGTCATCATCGACATCGTTCCGAACCACATGGGCGTTGCCGGCGGTGAGAACGCATGGTGGAATGACGTCCTAAGACACGGTGAAGGCAGCGAATTTGCGCGCTACTTCGACATCGACTGGCACGAGAAGCTCGTCCTCCCGATCCTCGGCGATCCGCTCGCCGAAACGCTCGCGAGCGGCGCGCTGAAGGTCCGGCAGAACGACGGCCGCTACTTCCTCGAAGCGTACGGCGAACAACGCCTGCCCCTCCGCGACGAGGACCAGGCGACCGCGGCAACCGATGACATCGCCGCGCTGATTGACCGTCAGCATTACCGCCTCGCCTCGTGGCGCGTGGCGAACGACGAACTCAACTGGCGGCGGTTCTTCACGATCAACGACCTTGCCGGCCTCCGCGCCGAAGATCCGGTCGTATTCGAGGCGACGCACGCGCTGTATTTCCGCCTCTATGCCGAGGGACTGATCGACGGCGTCCGCGTCGATCACGTCGATGGCCTGACCGACCCCGCCGGCTATTGCCGCCGGCTCCGCGCACGCCTCGACGCTATCGAGCGCCCCGCCGATGCGCCGGCTGGGCCTGCCTACATCGTCATCGAGAAGATCCTGGCCGACGGCGAACCGCTTAGCACCGACTGGGGCGTCGACGGCACCAGCGGGTACGATTTCATGGAGCAGGTCACCGCCTTGGTCCACGCCCCCGACGGCGCCGAGCCGCTCGCCAAGCTCTGGGCCAACATAAGCGGTCGCTCCGCCGACTTCGCACCCGAGGAACTGCGTGCGCGGCAGGAACTGCTCGCCTGGCAGTTCGACGCGCAGCACCGCCGGTGCGTCGAGGCGTTCGCCGCGCTCGCCTGCACGGCCGTCGAGTGTGATGGTCTGACAACGGGCATGCTCCACCGCGCGATCGAGCGGTTGCTCTGGGTCTTTCCGGTCTACCGCACCTACGGCACGGGCGATGCCGCACCCGCAGCAGACGCCGAGATCCGCGAAATCGTCCGTCAGCGCGTTGCTGAGTTCGTCCCCTCCGGCGAAGGCCCCGTAGTCGACCAAATCCTGTCCTGGCTGGCAGGTGAAGGCCCCGGCGACGCTGCACTCGCCGCCGAGGCGGTGCGCAAATTCCAGCAACTCTCCGCGCCGATCGCGGCGAAGGCGGTCGAGGACACCGCCTTCTACCGCTACGGCCGCCTACTGTCGCGTAACGACGTCGGGTTCGACGCCGCGCGGATGTCGCTCGATATCGACGCCTTCCACGCCGCGATGATCGAGCGGGCGCGGGACTGGCCGTCCGCCATGCTCGCGACCGCGACGCACGATCACAAGCGCGGCGAGGACGTCCGCGCGCGGCTCGCGGTGCTCAGCGAGATACCCGATCTCTGGCGCACGCGTGTGGAGCATTGGTTCGAACTGGCAGCCCCCTTCACGCAAGGTGTCGATCCCGCCGACACCTATATGCTGCTCCAGGCGCTGTTCGGTGCGTGGCCGGAAGGCCTTGCCGCATCGGATGCCGACGGCCTGTCCGACTATGCCGCGCGGATCGTAGCGTGGCAGGAAAAGGCGTTGCGCGAGGCCAAGCTCCGATCGTCCTGGGAGGCACCGGACGATGCGTACGAAACTCGTTGCCATGACCTCGCGCGGGCGTTGCTCGATCCCGCACGGTCGCGCGCGTTCCTCGACGATATCGTTGCGTTCGTAGGCCAGATCGCGCTGGCCGCGGCCGCGAACAGCCTTGCGCAGGTTGCACTGCGCTACACCGTGCCCGGCGTCCCCGACCTGTATCAGGGAACCGAAATGGCCGATCTAAGCCTAGTCGACCCCGACAATCGCCGTCCGGTCGACTATGCGCGCCTTCGCGATTCGTCGGCCGCGAAGACGCCGGCGAAGATAGGGCTGATCAAGCAGCTTTTCGCGCTGCGCCAAGAGCATCCAGAGGTGTTCTCGGAAGGCGCCTACGAGCCTGTCGGCTTGACCGGCGTTCGCGCGGATCGGGCCATAGCGTTCCGGCGGGTAGGCAAGGAGGCAAGCCTGCGCTGCGTCGTCCCGTTGCGCTGCGCTGAGCGTCATCTGGAAGGGATCGACGCGCGCGATTGGTGGGGCGACACCGCGCTCGCATCCGGCGAACTGCTCGCCGATCTGCTCGGCGAACACGCGCTATCGGTCGAGATGCTGTCTTCGCAGCAGCGTTAGCGCCGATCGAGAGACTGGGAGGTTGGGATCGAGCGAGTGACGCCAACCTCCCTTTACCGCTCGCCTAGAGCCCGAAGCGCAGCGTCGCGCGGAAATCGCGGCCGGCGAGCGGCGCGAAGTCCTTGAGGAAGCTCGTCGCGCGGCGGGCATTCACGTCGAACAGGTTGTTCGCGCTCAGCAGCAACGTCGTCTTCGAATCCTTGCCGAACGGGCTGAGGCCGATCGAGGCGTTTACCATCGTGTACGCGTTGGTCTTCGTCTCGAACGCGGCGATGCGGTTCTGGTCGAACACGTGCTCGACCTCGACGCGACCGTTGATCCGGTCGCCCTGCGCTTCGATCCCGCCGAGCACGCGCATCGGCGGGATGCGTGGGACAGCGCCCTGGTCGACGATGTTGGCGTGGACGTAGTCGCCGAGCACGTCGGCGTTGACCGCATAGCCGCCGATCTGCGCGACCTTCACCGACGCGTCCGCCTCGAAACCGTAATAGCGCGCATCGGCCTGCTGATACTGGAAGCAGGGCAGGTCGACGACGCGGCCCGACGGATCGGCGGCCGCCTGGCAGACCGTCGACGCGACCTGGTTCTCCGAGATGTAGTTCGAGAACCAGTTGTAATAGGCGGACGCGTCGAAGCTGAAGCCATCGCCATGCGCGTGCAGCGTGCCTTCGAGGCCCCACGACTTCTCAAGCCGGAAGTTCGGATTACCGAGTTCGTAGGCCTGCGTACCGGCGTGCGCGCCGTTCGCAAACAGTTCCTCGGCCGATGGCGCGCGCTCGGTCCGCGAGCCGTTCAGGCCGACGCGGATGGTGTCGGTAAGCGCGTAGGAAGCGCCAAGCGAACCCGAGACCGAATGATAGCTCTGGCTGCCGCGGAAAAAGCGCAGATCGTCCTCGGGTGTCCGCGCGGCGAGGTCGGTGATCTCGTAGCGGACGCCGCCCTCGGCGCGGAACTTGCCGGACTCATACTGCTGAAGCGTGAAGAGGCCGGTCTGGTTGGTCTCGTTCTTCGGCAGGAAGGCTTCGTCGCCGACCACGTTGAAGATGCGGTTGTAGAACTGCACGCCAGACGCGCCCTGCCAGCCGCCGCGGTTCGCCTGGACGACCTCCAGGCGCCCTTCGAGGCCCTTGTTGTAGAAGGCGGTGCCGACGGAGTTGTCCTCCTCGAGCTCGAAATGGCGGTAGCTCGCCTGGCCGGCGCGGATGCGGATCTTGCTGATGACGTCGCCGCCGGTATCGATCTCGCCGCGCAGGTCGACGCGGTTCTGGACGACGTCGAGCCGCGGCGCTTCCTGCTCCTGGCCAGGCTGCGTCGCGTAGCGGATCGGCACGCCGTACAGGCTGTCATAGTGGCTGTACGAAATGCCGAGATTGCCGTTGTCGGTGATGATCGACGCGCCGGCGCCCGCGGTCCAGGTTTCGGCCTGCGTGTTGGGCAGCTTGCCCTTCAACCGCGCCGATGCGGCATAGTCGATGGGGTCCTCGGCGTTTGGATCGACCGGCAGCGCCGCGGTGGCAAGCGCCTGAGCGCGGGCGTTGCGCGACAAGATGTAGCCACCGGTGCGCAGGTCGCCCGACTTCAGGTACGAGCCATCGGCGTGGAGCACGAGATGCGCGCCGACCGCGACGTCACCGGCCATCCCGCCGGAGCGCTCGTTGGCGGCCGAGCCGTAATTGGCGATGCCGTTCACGCGGTAGCCGTTCTCGGGCACCGACCGCGGGATGCGCGTGTCGATGACGTTGACGACGCCGCCGACTGCGGACGTGCCGTATAGGAGTGCGCTGGGGCCGCGGAGGATCTCGATACGCTCGGCGAGCAGCGGGTCGATGATGACGGCGTGGTCGACCGAGGTGTTCGAGACGTCGATCGAACCGATCCCGTCGGTCAGCACGCGGATGCGGTCACCCTGGAAGCCACGCAGGATCGGCCGCGAGGCGCTCGGACCGAACGACGATGCCGACACGCCGGGCTGGCGCGCGAGCGTCTCGCCGAGCGACGGGCGCAACTGGCGCGTGAGTTCCTGCCCGGTGAGAACGGTGGTGCCCTGCAACACGTCGCGCTCGCTGGTCTGGATCGGCGCGGTGACGATGATCTCACGCTGGTTGGTCGATCCGACCGATGCCGGTGCGGGGGCTGGCGTCGCAGGATCCGAGGTGGTCGTCTGCGCGTGCGCCTGTGCGGCTAGGAGGGCGGCCAGGGCGGTGGCGCCGAACAGCATCGTCTTCATTGAATTTTCCCGTGTCGTCCCTGAATGAACCGACGATTAAAACTATATGATACATCATATCAAGTTTGAATTGGGGAAGGCCGGTACATCGGTGATTGGCTGTTACCGCAATGCAACACGGACCGGCCGTGAAAGCGAGGGAGCGCTCTCCCTGACGTCAGGCTGGTGAACGTCAGGATCCAGAACTAAGCACCGGATCTCGCGTGACCCTGGGTCCTGACTTTCGTCAGGATGACGGGGGAGGGCGTTCTTCCCCCCCTTTTTGGATCGTCACTGGTTCGTTCAGCGAACGCCCGTCACACCTGCGGGATGTCGACTCCCCGCACTCGCGTCAGCCGCGAGCGGCAGCAACCGCGCCAGCCGATCCGCCCACGCCGCGCAGCCCGCGGTCGAGCCGAGCAGGTCCTGCCGGATCTCGATCTCCGCATAAGGCCGTCGCGCCGGATAGGCGTGGCGTGGGATGGTGTAATCGATCAGGTCCATCCGGTACGGCTCGTTGTCGCCGACCGTCAGGTCGGGCTCGGCCCGCAACACATCGAGCAGCGCGTGTGCGAAATCCGTGTCGCCACCGTCGTGGAGTATACCGATCTGCCAGGGTCGTTCCTGGTCCCGCAACGCACCGCGCATCGCGGGCGTGAAGCTGTGGAGCGCGACCAGTATCGTCCGCATCCCCGCCGCATCGCGCCGCGCCAGCTCGGCCGCGATCGCCGCCTGATACGGCGCATGGATCTCCGCCAGCCGAGCCGCACGGTCCGCGTCGCGCAGGCCGGCATTGCCCGGAACGACCGTCGCATCGCTGATGTCGGCGATCAGGTCGGGCTGGGGTTCGCTGCGGTTGCAGTCGATCACGAGCCGCGAATAGGTCTGGCGTACGAACACCGCGTCGAGTTTGTCCGCCAACACCGCGCCGAGTTCACCGATGCCGATGTCCCAGCCGATATGCCGCGAAAGCTCCGCGTCGCTCAGGCCCAGCGCGTTCAACCGCTTCGGCACTGCATTTCCGGCGTGATCGCCGATCAGCAGGAACGATGACGCACCTTTGGGGTTGACCACCACGACCGGTGCGGCATCTTCGGTCCCAAGCAGCGTTTGGCTGGCAGTGCTGTTCATGCGACGTGGATCCTCGATGCCATCTCTAACGCTCTCTCATGTAACCAAATACGCGTATCGCCAACCGGTTGCGTTCGGTGAGCACCGGATCATGGTCCGACCGCGCGAAAGCTACGACCAGCACCTGATCGACGCGACGCTGACGATCACGCCCGAGCCGTCCGATGTCCGCTGGTTGCACGACGTGTTCGGCAATTCGGTCGCGATCGCCACCTTCGCCAAGCGTGCCAAGGACCTCGTGATCGACAGCACCGTCCGCCTCGACCACAGCCCGGCGGAACTGCAGCGGGTCGATATCGAACGCTATGCCCGGCAATATCCGTTCACCTATTCATCCGAGGAAATGCCCGACCTGCTGCGCTCGATCGAGCGCCAGCATCACGACCCGCAACGTCAGATCGACAGCTGGGCGCGGCGTTTCGTCGGGACCGGCGGGAAGACCGATACGCTGGCGATGCTGTCGGAGATGACCGCCGCGATCAAACGCGAATTCACCTATGTCCAGCGGCCGGAGAAGGGCACGCAGTCGCCGATCGAGACGCTGACGACGCGCAAGGGTACGTGCCGCGATTATGCGATGCTGATGATCGAGGCGGTCCGCGCGCTCGGCTTCGCGGCGCGGTTCGTGTCGGGCTATGTCTACAACCCTACACGTCGGGAGCATCGCACCGGCGGCGGCAATACGCATGCCTGGGTGCGGGTGTACCTGCCGGGCTCGGGGTGGGTCGAGTTCGATCCGACCAACGGCATCGTCGGCAATCGCGGCCTCGTCCGCGTCGCGATCGCGCGCGACATCTACCAGGCGGTTCCGGTCTCGGGGACCTGGAGCGGCTTCCCCGGCAGCTTTCTCAACATGAGCGTGTCGGTCGACATCACCGTCGACGAGGACGCGGAGGTCGCGCGTCACCAGCATCCATCATCGCAATCCGCATGACACCAGGCATCCAAGGGGGACATCGATGCTGATCAGAGCCGGCTACGACATTCGTTTCGAAACCGACGTCGCGACGCCGATGATGGCGATGCTGAGCCTGCATCCGTCGCGCAACAAGGACCTGGTCACGCCGCACCGGCTCGCGGCCGATCCCGACGTGCCGACCTATGATTATCTCGACGCGTTCGGCAACGTCTGCTCGCGCTTCACCGTCCCCAAGGGGGGGCTGACGCTATCGTGCGACTTCACGATCGAGGACAGCGGCTTGCCGGATGCGGTCTCCCTCGATGCGGTTCAGCATGCGGTCGAGGATCTGCCCGACGACGTCCTCATCTACCTGCTCGGCAGCCGCTATTGCGAGACCGACCGGCTTTCCGAGACCGCGTGGTCGCTGTTCGGGCACGTCGCCGCGGGCTGGCAGCGGGTCCAGGCAATCGTCGATTTCGCGCACGACCATGTCGAGTTCGGCTATCACTTCGCGCGTCCGACCAAGACCGCGTGGGACGTGTATCAGGAGCGTCAGGGCGTGTGCCGCGACTTCGCGCATCTCGCGATCACGTTGTGTCGCTGCATGAACATCCCAGCGCGCTATTGCACTGGCTACCTCGGCGATATCGGCATCCCGCCGGTCGACGCGCCGATGGATTTCTCGGCGTGGTTCGACGTGTATCTCGGTGGCACCTGGCACACGCTCGACGCGCGCCACAACCGTCCGCGGATAGGCCGGATACTGATGGCACGGGGCAGGGATGCGACCGATACCGCGCTGACCACCAGCTTCGGTCCGGCGCGTCTGGTCGGCTTCGACGTGCACACCGACGAGGTCGAAGCGGCGGGCTAAACGGACGCTTGCGGCAAGTTAGGTCTTGTCGCGAGCGCCGCGTTCGGCCTAACGGCTCCGATCCCCCAACTTATGCTGCGATGCACAACATGACCTCGACGCCAGACTCATCCTCGCCCGCCAACGCAAACGCCCTGCTGTTGCAGGCAATCGCGCTGCGCCAGTGCATCACCGCGACGTATAACCGGATGGTCTGCACGCTCGCCCCGCACATCCTCTACACCAAGCATGACGACGTGTTCGTCGATGCGATCACGCTGGAGCGCGACGGTCAGCCGCCCAAGGAGATCAAGCTCGGCACGTTCAAGCTTGCCGGGTTGAAGGATATCGCGGTCATCGATCGCCCGTTCGTGCCCGATGCGATCTTCAATCCCGGCGACATCAAGTACGACCGGGTCACGCTGTTCGTGGTCGATCGCACCTGAATTTCACGCGGCGGCGGGCAGCCACGCCGTCTCGATCTCGCCGTAACGATCGACGAAACCGGTCGCTGCGACGAGCGCTTTCTCGTCGACGATCTTGACCCGCCGCCCGGTCCGCTCGATCACGCCGGATTTCTCCAAGGCGCGGATCGTGCGGTTGACGTGGACCTTGGTCAGGCCGAGCGCATCGCCGATATCGGTCTGCGTCAGCGGCAGGTCGAACGAGTCGACGATCCCGCCCGCGGTCACTCGCAGTCGCGCCATGATATCGAGCAGCAGCGTCGACAGCCGCTCGCTCGCCCCCATCCGGCCGATCGTCGTCAGCCGGTCGCTCATCGCGACGTTCTCCGCCGCGGCGATCGCATACAGCAGTCCGGCGATCCGCGGTTGCGCACGGAACAACTGCCCAAGGGCATTCTTCGGCATCTCGATGACGATGCAGTCGGAGATCGCGGTCAACGTCGCCGCCGCCTGCGACCACGCCATGCTCGACGTCCCGATAAGATCGCCCGCATAATGAAACCGCAGGATCTGCCGCCCGCCGGTGATCAGCTTGGTCGACGAATGCAGCCAGCCCTGGCGCACGACGTACAGAGCATGGCTTTCGCCACCCTCCGCCATCAGCACGTCGCCGGCCTTCAGGCGCCGTTCGCCCTTTTCCGCCTGCAGGATCGCGTCCCGCTCCGCCTCGGTCAGGTCGAGATGTCGACCCAGCCGCGCGATCAAACCGCTCAATTGCATCTTCGTGCCCTACGTCCACGCCCCATGAGCAAATATCGTTCGCACGAACATCGCCCAGCGGGAAGGGGGGATGACCGTTTCACCGCTGGTTTCGCACGAGGAAGCGCTGTGCTAGTCGCCGCGCAACAGCCTCGGCAAGCGAGGCGACACGGAGATGGCATGCTGAACGATTTCGATTTCGCGCTGGGCGAATCTGCGGACATGATCCGCGAGTCCACGCAGCGGTTCGCCGCGGACAAGATCGCGCCACTGGCGGCGAAGATCGACGCGGACGACTGGTTCCCGCGCGAGCTGTGGCCAGCGATGGGCGAGCTCGGGCTGCACGGCATCACCGTCGAGGAGGAATATGGCGGCCTCGGCCTCGGCTATCTCGAACACGTCGTCGCAGTCGAGGAAGTCTCCCGCGCATCCGCGTCGATCGGGCTCAGCTACGGCGCGCACTCGAACCTGTGCGTCAACCAGATCCGCCGCTGGGGCAATCCCGAGCAGAAGGCGAAGTATCTGCCCAAGCTCGTGTCGGGCGAGCATGTCGGCAGCCTCGCCATGTCCGAGGCAGGCGCCGGCTCCGACGTCGTCTCGATGAAGCTCAAGGCGGTGAAGACCGACACCGGCTACGTCCTCAACGGCACGAAGTTCTGGATCACCAACGCGGCCTATGCCGACACGTTGGTCGTCTATGCGAAGACCGGCGAAGGCTCGCGCGGGATCACCGCGTTCCTGATCGAGAAGGACATGCCGGGCTTCGCGATCGGCCAGAAGATCGACAAGATGGGTATGCGTGGGTCTCCCACGGCGGAACTCGTCTTCACCGATTGCGAGGTCCCGTTCGAGAACGTCATGGGCCCCGAGAATGGCGGCGTCGGCGTGCTGATGTCGGGCCTCGACTACGAGCGCGCGGTGCTGGCAGGAATCCAGCTCGGCATCATGCAGGCGTGCCTCGACGTGGTGATCCCGTACGTCCGCGAGCGGAAGCAGTTCGGCACGCCGATCGGCCAGTTCCAGCTGATCCAGGCGAAGGTCGCCGACATGTACGTCGCGCTGAGTTCGGCCCGCGCGTATGTCTATGCGGTGGCGAAATCGTGCGATGCGGGCAAAACGACGCGGTTCGATGCGGCGGGGGCGATCCTGCTGGCGAGCGAGAGCGCGGTGAAGGTGTCGCTCGAGTCGATCCAGGCGCTGGGTGGGGCAGGGTACACCAAGGACTGGCCGGTGGAGCGGTTCATGCGCGACGCGAAGTTGCTCGACATCGGGGCCGGGACGAACGAGATTCGCCGGATGCTGATCGGCAGAGAACTCATCGGAGCCGCTCCGAAGGTGGCGCAGTGATGCGGCTACTGCTCCCCTCCCGCTTGCGGGAGGGGTCGGGGGAGGGCCTGTCACAAGCGTCCTTCCTAGCCGCATTCCCTCCCCTAACCCCTCCCGCAAGCGGGAGGGGAATCGAGTGACCGCGCCCGTCCTTACCTCCGCGCTGTCGCCCGACAGCGAAACCTTCCGCGCGAACGCGACCCACAACCGCGCCCTCGCCGAAACCCTCCGCGAAGACGTCGCCCGCATAGCGCTAGGCGGCAACGCCAAGTCCCGCGAACGTCACACGTCCCGCGGCAAGCTCCTCCCCCGCGACCGCGTCGAACGCCTGCTCGACCCCGGCTCGCCCTTCCTCGAGATCGGCCAGCTCGTCGCGAACGGCCTCTACGACGACGAAGTCCCCGGCGCCGGCCTGATCATTGGCATCGGCCGCGTTTCCGGCCGCCAGTGCATGATCGTCTGCAACGACGCGACGGTGAAGGGCGGCACCTACTACCCGCTCACCGTCAAGAAACACCTACGAGCCCAGGAGATCGCGCAAGAAAACCGGCTCCCCTGCATCTACCTCGTCGACAGCGGCGGCGCCAACCTGCCGCATCAGGCTGAGGTCTTTCCCGACCGCGATCACTTCGGTCGCATCTTCTTCAACCAGGCACAGATGTCCGCGCTCGGCATCCCGCAGATCGCCTGCGTCATGGGTAGCTGCACCGCCGGTGGCGCGTACGTCCCCGCGATGTCCGATGAGACGATCATCGTCCGCAGGCAGGGGACGATCTTCCTCGCCGGCCCACCTCTGGTGAAAGCCGCGACCGGCGAAGTCATCTCAGCGGAAGAACTCGGCGGTGCCGACACGCACGGACGCCGCTCGGGCGTGGTCGATCACGTCGCCGAGAACGACGAACACGCGCTGACCATCGTCCGCGATATCGTTTCCACCCTGCAACCGCAGGCGCAGACCGCGGTGAACCTCCAGCAGCCCCGGCCGCCGAAGTTCGCCCCCGAAGAGCTGTACGGCATCGTGCCGAGCGACGTCCGCGCGCCCTACGACGTCCACGAAGTCATCGCGCGCCTCGTCGACGGCAGCGAGTTTCACGAGTTCAAGGCGCTCTACGGCACCTCGCTCGTCTGCGGGTTCGCGCATATCTGGGGCATCCCCGTCGCGATCCTCGCCAACAACGGCGTGCTGTTCAGTGAAAGCGCACAGAAGGGCGCGCACTTCATCGAGCTCGCCTGCCAGCGCAGGATCCCGCTGCTGTTCCTCCAGAACATCTCCGGCTTCATGGTCGGCGGCAAGTACGAGGCGGAGGGCATCGCCAAGCACGGCGCCAAGCTTGTAACCGCCGTCGCCACCGCGACCGTCCCGAAGATCACCGTCCTGATCGGCGGCAGCTTCGGCGCTGGCAATTACGGGATGTGTGGCCGCGCCTATTCCCCCCGCTTCCTGTTCACCTGGCCCAACAGCCGGATCAGCGTGATGGGCGGCGAACAGGCGGCCTCCGTCCTCGCCACCGTCCACCGCGACGCGGACAGCTGGACACCCGAGCAAGCCGAAGCCTTCAAGGCGCCCGTTCGCCAGAAATACGAGGACGAGGGCAACCCCTGGTACGCCACCGCACGGCTGTGGGACGACGGCATCATCGATCCCGCCCAAACGCGCGATGTGCTCGGCCTGGCCTTCGCCGCGACGCTCAACGCTCCCATCCCCGAACGCCCCGCGTTCGGCGTGTTCAGGATGTAACCCGATGATCCTGCTGTCACTTCTCCTCGCCGCCGGTCAGGTCACCCCGGTCCAGCCGATCGTAAAGGGCACCGGCCTGCCGCCCGCGGCCATGACCGAAGAGGCCGGCGTCATGGTCCCGATCGACGCGCTCCTCGCGGCGCTCGCTGCCCGCGACGGGCAGGCCATCCTCGCCCAGGTCCGCCCAGACGGCGGCGCCACTGTCGCCGAGGAAAACCCCGACGGCACGCGCTCGGTCCGCCGCACCAACTGGCCCGAGTTCGCCGCGTCGATCAAGCCCGGCCCCGAGCGCTACGCCGAACGCCTCACCGATCCCGCGGTCGACATCGACGGCGACATCGCGATGGTCTGGTCGCCCTACGTCTTCACGATCGACGGCAAGGTCTCGCATTGCGGCATCGACCATTTCGACATGGTCCGCGAAGCCGGCCGCTGGAAGATCGCCAACCTCACCTGGTCGAAGCGCACCACCGGCTGCACGAACTGACATGGACTGTCCTACACCGCTCGCATCGGCTTATGCCGGGATCGCCATGCTGAAACAGCCGATCCCGTCCGCCGAAACCCGACCCCGCGACGCCGTTTCCAACACGAAGTATACATCGCGTGGGCGTCTACACTTTCTATACTTCACTCGGCCGAACTCATGATCGAATCGCTCCTGATCGCCAATCGCGGCGAGATCGCCTGCCGCATCATCCGCACCGCAAGGGCGCTCGGCATTCGCACCGTCGCAGTCTATTCGGACGCCGACGCGAACGCGCTCCACGTCCGTCAGGCCGACGAAGCGGTCCACATCGGCGCCTCCCCAGCGCGCGAAAGCTATCTCGTCGGGGACCGCATCATTGCCGCCGCGCTCGACACCGGGGCCGAGGCCATCCACCCCGGCTACGGCTTCCTGTCCGAGAACGCCGACTTCGCCCAGGCCGTGCTCGACGCAGGATTGATCTGGGTCGGTCCAAACCCCGACAGCATCCGCGCGATGGGCCTGAAGGACGCCGCCAAACAGCGCATGATCGCCGCCGGCGTACCCGTCACGCCCGGCTATCTCGGCGAGGACCAGGCCCCCGAAAGGCTGAAGGCAGAGGCCGACGCGATCGGCTACCCCGTCCTCATCAAGGCAGTCGCAGGCGGCGGCGGCAAGGGCATGCGCCGCGTTGATACGGCTGCAGAGTTCGCCGACGCGCTCGTCTCGTGCCAGCGCGAGGCGGCCTCGTCGTTCGGCAACACCGACGTCCTGATCGAGAAATACATCCTCTCGCCGCGCCATATCGAGGTGCAGGTCTTCGGCGACAGCCACGGCAACGTCGTCCATCTGTTCGAACGCGACTGCTCGTTCCAGCGTCGCCACCAGAAGGTGATCGAGGAAGCGCCCGCACCCGGCATGGACGCCGCCACCCGCGAATCGATCTGCGCCGCCGCGGTCAAGGCCGCCAAGGCAGTCGATTACGTCGGCGCCGGCACGATCGAGTTCATCGCCGACGCCAGCGAAGGCCTCCGCGCCGACCGCATCTGGTTCATGGAAATGAACACCCGGTTGCAGGTCGAGCACCCGGTCACCGAAGAGATCACCGGCCAGGACCTCGTCGAATGGCAACTCCGCGTTGCGTCCGGCGAGCCGTTGCCCAAGCGTCAGGACGAACTGGCGATTGACGGCTGGGCGATGGAGGCGCGGTTATATGCCGAGGACCCGGCCAAGGGTTTCTTGCCGTCGATCGGAACGCTCGAACGCTTCGACCTCGGCACCACCGCCCGCGTCGATACCGGGGTAGAGCAGGGCGCGGAAATCTCGCCCTTCTACGACCCTATGATCGCCAAGGTCATCGCTTGGGGCGAAGACCGCGAGACCGCGCGTGAAGCGTTGGCGTATGCGCTCGACGGCGCGGTCGTCTGGCCGGTACGCTCCAACGCAGGGTTCCTCGTCGAGGCGCTCGACCATCCCGACTTCGTCGCGGGCACGCTCGACACCGGTCTGATCGCCCGCGAAGGCGACGCACTCATGCCGCCGACGCACCCGACCGAAGAGGCGTTGGCCGACGCCGCGGGCGCGCTCGTATCCGCCGATCCGATCGTCGGCTTCCGTCTCAACGCCGCGCCACGCCGTACTGCGACGTTCCTGCTCGACGGCGAACCGGTCGAGGTCAATCTCGACGGACAGGCCGGAACGACGTCGGCGTTCGAAGATGTCCTAATCTCCGAAGCCGGCCAGACCTGGCAACTCAAGCCGTGGCGCGCGTCGGGTGTCGCCGCAGGCGGAGCAGCAGACGGCGCCATCCTGTCTCCCATGCCCGGCCGAATCATCGCAGTCGACGTCGCGGCCGGCGATATCGTCGTGAAAGGCCAGAAGCTCGTCACGCTCGAGGCGATGAAGATGGAGCATTCCCTGACCGCGCCGTTCGACGGCATCGTCGCGGACCTCAACGCGGTCGAGGGCGGGCAGGTGACCGAGGGCACCATGCTCGTCCGCATCGAGAAGGATTCCTGATGGCCGGCCGCTATTTCGACGATTGGAGCATCGGCGACCGGATCGATCACGAGATCCGCCGCACGGTGACCGAGACGGACAACCTCCTGTTCTCGACCATGACGCACAACCCGCAACCGCTTCACCTCGATATCGAGGCGGCCAAGGCCAGCGAGTTCGGCCGGATCCTCGTCAACGGCACCTTCGCCTTCGCGCTGATGGTCGGCCTGTCGGTCGGCGAGACGACTCTCGGCACGCTCGTCGCCAATCTCGGCTACGACAAGCTGGTGCACCCCAAACCCGTCTTCATCGGCGACACGATGCGTGCCGAGACGGAGGTTACAGAGCTTAAGCCGAGCAAGTCGCGTCCCGAGGCGGGCATCGTCACCTTCACCCACCGCCTGATCAACCAGCGCGACGAGATCGTCTGCCAATGCCTGCGAACGGCGCTACTCAAACGTAAGGGTTAACTGGACTTCCCGAGCGCAGTCTCGACCACCGGCGTGACCTTTGCCGCGATCTTGGCGACCCCGCCCGAATTGGGATGAACATGATCGGTCTGCATCAACTGCGCATTTCCGATCACCCCGTCGAGAATGAACGGATAGAGCGTAACACCGTACCGCTTGGCCAAGTCCGGCCAGATGGTGTTGAACTGATTGGCGAAGTCGGGGCCCAGATTGGGCGGCGCCATCATTCCGGTGAGCATAACCGGGATACCGCGACGCTTGGCCTCGCCGAGCATCGCCGTCATGTTCGCCCGCGTCTCGGCAGGCGAGATCTGGCGCAGCACGTCGTTCCCGCCCAGCCCGATCAACACAAGATCGGGTTTGCGCGTCATGTTGTCGAGCGCGAACGCGAACCGCTGACGCCCCGCCGCGCTCGTATCCCCCGACACGCCCGCGTTGACGATCGTGGCATTGATCCCGTCACGCCGCAGCCGTGCCTGCACCGCATCCGGCAGGCTCTGTCCGCGATCGAGCCCGTACCCAGCGTACAGGCTGTCCCCGAAGGCGAGGATCAACTTCGGCGGACCTTTCGGCGCTGGCGTTGCGACGGCTGGCGCGACGGCATTGGTGGGAGGTGAGGGGGCGGGTGTCGTGTCGCTTCGATCGCATCCGGCGAGCAACCCGGCTTGGAGAAGGACCGCGCAGACCCCATACAGTGTCCGACGCCTGTTTTTTCGATTTCGCTCCAATTTGAAGATCTCCAACCACCCATGACTCACAATGCGCACGACGCCGTGCCCGATCATGCCGCAGACGACGCCGCAGACGACATGGTGATCACCATTCGCGATGTCACCCTGACGCTTGGCGCAGCAAGCGCGGCGACGACGATATTGAAGGGCATCGACCTCGATATCGCACGCGGGACTAGCATCGCGCTGCTCGGTCCGTCCGGATCGGGCAAGTCGTCGCTGATGGCGATCCTGTCGGGACTCGAACAGGCGAGCGGTGGCAGCGTGCGGGTCGCGGGTCTCGATTTCGGAGCGCTCGACGAGGACGCTCTGTCGCGGGCAAGGCGTGGGCGGATCGGCATCGTCCTCCAGGCCTTCCATCTGTTGCCGACGATGACCGCGCTCGAGAACGTCGCGGTGCCGATGGAACTGGCCGGGATGCCCGACGCGTTCGCGCGCGCGGAAGCCGAGCTGACTGCGGTCGGCCTGTCGCACCGCATCCGCCATTATCCGACGCAATTGTCGGGCGGCGAGCAGCAGCGCGTCGCGATCGCCCGCGCGCTTGGGCCAAGGCCTGATATCGTGTTCGCCGACGAACCGACCGGCAATCTTGACACCGCGACCGGGGCGTCGATCATGGACCTGCTGTTCGATCGCCGTGCCGCGACCGGCGCGACGCTGATCGTCATCACGCACGATCCCGCGCTCGCGGCACGCTGCGACCGGATCGTCGAGCTGGCCGACGGGCGTATCGTCGCGGATCGCTTGCGGTGAACGACTGGGGGCTGGCGTGGCGGCTTGCGCGGCGCGAACTCGACCTGCGGTTTCGCGGGCTGCGGCTTTTGCTGGCGTGCCTGTTTCTCGGCGTTGGGGCGCTAGCCGCGATCGGCAGCCTGACCCAGGCGATTGATACCGAACTGGCCTCCCGCGGTAGCGCGATCCTCGGCGGCGACGTCGAATTCGCGGCCTCGCAGCGCGCCGCCACGCCGGCCGAACGTGCGGCGATGGCGCGGCTCGGTACCGTGTCGGAGACGGTGCGGATGCAGGCGATGGCGGTGCGCGGCACCAACAGCGTGCCGATCGAGCTCAAGGGCGTCGATAGCGCCTATCCGCTTTACGGCGCGCTGGAATTGCGTGGTGGGCGCTCGGCCAAGCCGCTCGACGCGAACACCGTGTTGATCGTCCCGGCGCTGGCCGAGCGCCTCGGGATCGCGTCCGGCGCGCAACTCAAGCTCGGCACCGCGGCGTTCACCGTCGGCGGGATCGTCACGAGCGAGCCGGACCGGCTGGGTGAAGGTTTCACGCTCGGCCCGGTCGCGATCGTTTCGCTCCCGGGGATCAGACGGACCGGCCTCGTCCAGCCCGGCAGCCTGTACGAAAGCAAATACCGCATGCGGCTGCCCGAAGGCACGTCGCCGCAAACCGCCGTCGACCGCTTCAAGGCGGCGTTCGCGACCGGCGGCTGGGAAACCAAGACGCGCGATCGCGCCGCACCCGGCGCCGAGCGCTTCGTCGACCGGATGGGCCAGTTCCTCCTGCTCGTCGGTCTCTCCGCGCTGGTCATCGCCGGGATCGGCGTCGGCAACGGCGTGTCGTCCTACCTGACCGCGCGCCGCAGCAGCATCGCCGCGCTGAAGGTGCTCGGCGCCACCTCGGGGATCATCGCTCGGATCTATATCCTGCAGGTCGCGGTAGTCGCGGCGATGGGGATCGCCGCGGGGCTGGTCGCCGGGATCGTCACCGTGCCGTTGATCGTGTGGCTCGCAGGCGACGTCTTGCCCGTCGCGCCGCGGTTCGCCGTCCAGCTCGCGCCGCTTTCGCTTGCCGCGGCGTACGGCATGCTGATCGCGCTGGCCTTTACCGCACCGCCTTTGATCGAGGCGGGGCGTATCCCTGCCGCCGGGTTGCTACGCGGGCTGCCCGGCGAGCGCCGTGTACCGGTCCGCCGGACGCTTCCCTGGGTGATCGGTGCCGGTGCGGCGATCGTCGCGCTTGCGCTGCTGACCGCCGAACAGCCCGGTCTGAGTGCCGGCTTCCTCGGCGCGGTGGCGGGCGTGCTTGCGATCCTGGCGCTGTTCGGATGGAGCATCCGTCGCGGGGCGGCACTTCTACCTCGATCGCGGCGCCCATTACTCCGCTTGGCGGTTGCCGGTCTGCATCGCCCCGGTGCGAGGACCGGGACGTTGGTCGTTGCGCTAGGTCTGGGCTTGACGCTGTTCGTCCTGCTGGCCGGCATCCGCACCAGCATCGACGCGAACATCGAGCGGACCGTACCGCAGCGCGCGCCGGCGTTGTTCGCGCTCGACGTCCCACCCGATCGCGAGGCCGAATTTCGCCGGGTCGTGGAAGCTGTCGCCACCCATCCGGTAATCCGAACGGTGCCGGCGATGCGCGGCACGATTACCGGCTATCGCACGACCCGTGTCGCCGATCTGAAGACGTTGCCCGAGGGCGCCTGGGCGCTGCGCGGCGAGCGCGGTCTGACCTATTCCGAGACGCTTCCTGAAGGGAGCGAACTGACTGCGGGTCGGTGGTGGCCGCGAAGCTACCACGGGCCGCCGCTCGTCTCGATCGACGAGCGGTTGGCGAAGGTGCTCGATCTGAAGATCGGCGATCCGCTCAGCTACACGTTGCTCGGGGTGGAGCGAACCGCGACGATCGCATCGTTCCGGCGGATCAGCTGGGATACGCTTGGCTTCAACTTCGTGATGGTCTTCTCGCCCAACGCGATCGAGGACGCTCCGCACAATCTCGCGGCGACGATCGATCTCGCGCCCGGGCAGGAGGCGAGGGTGATGCGTGCGCTGCTGCCCCGCTTCCCGTCGGTCTCGGTGATCGAGGTGCGCGGTGTGCTGGGGCAGGTTCGCGCGATCGTCTCGCAAATGGCGACGGCGATCACCGCGGCGGCATCCGTTGCGATCCTGGCCGGTATCGCCGTGCTGATCGGTGCGATCGCCGCCGCACGCGAGGCGCGCACCTACGACGGCGTGATCCTGCGCACGCTCGGCGCCACACGGTGGCAGGTGCTCGCGGTTCAGGCGCTCGAATACGCGTTTCTGAGCATCATGCTGTCGCTGCTTGCGTTGCTGCTGGGGCTTGGCGGCGCGTGGTATGTCGTGACCCAGCTGTTCACGTTCGAATGGCTGCCAGATTACGCGGCCGTCTTCGCGACACTGGTCGGCGGCGCCGGGCTGACGATGGCAATCGGACTGATCGGCGCGTGGCCAATTCTCGGCGCTCGCCCAGCACGCGCGCTTCGCGAGCTTTAGACGAGGAATGCGTACGAACATCCGGCACGTTTCCCGACCCGCGGCGTTGGGCTGATGCGGGGTGATCCTCGCGTCACCATTGTTTCCGAGGACCAAGACGCTGGCCGATACGACCGCTTTGCCGAACACTGCCACCAGTCCTTGGTCGATGTCCGCAGGTGAATGGTGGAAGGTCCTGAAACGGACTTGGGCCGAGGCAGCGGACGATAATATTGGGCTCATCGCCGCGGGGACCGCATTCTACGGGTTCGCGGCGATCGTCCCATTGCTCGCGTCGGTCGTCCTGATCTATGGCCTGGTCGCCGACACCGCGACCGTCGTCGCCAACATCCGTGCTCTTTTCAACGTCCTCCCCGATGATGCGGCCCGCGTGATCGGCGATCAGTTGGCGACCGTCGTCGGCACATCGGAAGGCAAGAAGGGGTTCGGCCTCGTCATCGCGCTGGGGATCGCCTTGTACGGCGGCACCAAGGGTGCCTCGTCGATCGTCACCGCGCTCAACATCGCCTATGAAGAGAAGGAAACGCGGGGGTTCATCGCGTTGAACCTGCTGGCCTTCGCGATCACTGGCGGTGCGGTAATGCTGGCATTGGTTGCCGCCCTGTCGACCGCGGCGTTTGCGCTACTCGACAGCTTGATACCTGGCGCGCCGGAGATCATGCTGCTGGCGATCCGCTTCGTCAGCTACGGCGTGCTCACTTCGCTGGGCGTTACGGCGGCGGCGTGCCTGTATCGGTTTGGCCCCAATCGTCACAAAGCCAAATGGGCGTGGCTGACGCCCGGATCTTTGGCTGCGACGATTATATGGCTGGGCGCGACGATCGGGTTCGGCGTCTATGTCTCGCGCTTTGGAAATTACGGCGCGACCTATGGCTCACTGAGCGCGGTCATCGTGCTCCTCACATGGCTGTGGCTCTCGGCCTATGTTTTCCTGCTCGGCGCAGAGCTGAATTCGGAACTGGAGCACCAAACGACGAGCGACACGACGACCGGTGAGGCTACACCGATGGGAATGCGAGGTGCGACCGTCGCAGATACGGTTGCGACAAACATTGATCCGAAGCCAGTTGTTCAGCCCGATGAACCGGACAGGGTAGGGGTCTTGGCCGCTGCCCATCTCAGCGGCATGCAGGCGGGGTTACCAGCATCGCTTCTGGCGCTCGGCGGTCTGAGGTCGATCCGTCGCGGCTCACCGGTTGCGGGTCTTTGTCTGATCGCCGCCGGCGCAGCACTGGCACACCGGAAGCGGTGCGCGTCTGACGAGGTGGCAGCAAAAACGCGAGCCAAGGCCTGATGACATATGGGCGGTCGATCAAGCTGTTCTTCGATGGCGGCTGCCGGCCAAACCCAGGCCCAATCGAATGCGCCGTAGTCCGGAAGGGGGTCGCGCACTACCGGCACGATCTCGGTAACGGGAGTAACAGCGACGCCGAATGGCTGGCTGCGATCCAGTCATTGGAGATCGCAGCAAGAAATGGCGACCGCGATATCACGCTGCTCGGCGATTCCACGCTGGTCGTGACCCAAGCCAATCGAACGGCGCGGTGTCGCTCGACCGAACTCGAAGCACACCGAGCTAGGTTCATGGAGCTAGCCGTTGGGTTCGAGCGCCTACGCATCCGGCATATCGGTCGAGCCCAGAACCTTGCAGGCATAGCGTTGGCCAAGCTGCACCCCCGGTGAGGCTGATACCGCCCCGCCAAGCGTCGCAGGGGCCTCAAGCGCCATTTTCCCGAAAACCGACCAAAAACTGTAAAATAGTGTTTGACGGGGTGGGGAGGTGGCCCTAGAGGGGTGTCACCGCAGCGAACGGCCACACGGTCTGGACGCAGCGGTCGCAAAAAACCAGATGCTCCAAGCTTTCTCGGAAGAGAGGGTTATGCGAGTGTCGGTATTTTTGTCGGCTCTTT
>Ga0265798_10003975_pt1 | contig 20740 bp, 14 predicted proteins | sample P3T30metagenome_FD_192430 | JGI IMG/M metagenome (GOLD analysis project Ga0265798, IMG submission 192430) | Plant litter microbial communities from East Loma Ridge, Irvine, California - P3 T30 | ecosystem: Environmental > Terrestrial > Plant litter > Unclassified | place: USA: California... | reverse complement strand
TGCGCCCTTGCTGGTCTGGTCGACGATCGTGGCGTTGGCATTGAAGCCGAATCCGGTCACGCCGATGTGCGAGGTCAGGAAGTCGAGCGGCTGAACCCACTGGAATTCGAGGCCGTTGATCGTCAACTTGTCGGGCACGTTGATCTGCGAGGTGATCTGCACCTGTGCGGTGGTTGGACCGCCACGCGAGTTCAGCGCGATCTGCTGGGTCGGGTTCAGCGTGTCATACGTGATGCCGTACTGCGCGAGGTCCGTGAAGGGAACGGTCGTGATGTTGGTGGTGGTGAACCCGGTGATCGACTTGCGGAACGCATTGACGCTGATCACGCCTTCGCGACCGGTGTAATATTCGAAGCCGAGATCGAGGTTGGTCGCGAGGTACGGCTTCAGCGCCGGGTTGCCGATCGACGCCTGATCGGCCGACGGTGCCGGGAAGGACACGCCCGGCAACTGCGCCGAGGGGTCGGGCCGCGTCATCGTCCGCGAACCGGCGACACGAACCACCGCATGTTCACCGAGATCATAGGCGAACGTCGCCGCCGGCAGCCAGTTGGTGTAATGATTGCGCGTCGTTACCGATCCCGTCAGGTTGGGATAACGGCTGCCGTCCGGCAACATCACACCGGCGGCATTGGTGTTGCGCGGATCGGGCAGCGACGTCGTACCGGTGATAAGCTGGATCGTGTCGACGTAGCGCAAGCCGACGTTGAACCGGACCGTGCCTTCGCCGAGTTCCTGCGCGCCGTTCAGGGTAGCGAACGCCGACTTCACGATTTCGCGGATACTGCCGCTCATCGCGCTGGTGTTCGACGCACCGTTGGCGGGCGCGGTGTCGTGGAACGACTGATAGTTGGTCGCATTGGCGAACGCCGGGAAGTTGACCGTCACGAAACCGGCCGGGCCGGGCATGAGATAGCTCGGAAACGCCGAGTTCGGCACCAGCGACCCGCCGTAGGTTACCGGGCCGGTCATCCCTGCGGTCGAGCCGGTGCCGTACCCGGGATAGCTCGGATAGCCCGCCGGCGCCGCGCCGGGCGCGTTCAGCCCTTCGCACGGCGGCTGCGAGTTCGGAGACGGCACGAATGCGCTGGGATTGTTGCCGCAAGCCGCGTTCTGCCAGGCCTGGCTATTGTCATAGCCCTGGATCATGCGCGAAACGTCGTCGAACGCACCGCCGACCTTGAGGTTGAGCTTGGTGCCACCCCAGGTCAGATCGCCCCGGAAGCCCTTGGTCTCGTTAGTGCGGCGCTCATCCTGAAGATTGAGGCGGCTGCCGGCGTACCATCCGAAGTTGTTCGGATCGTTGAGGTCCAGCCCGCTCTGGATGCTTGGAGCGCCATCGCCGGTATTGGCATAGGTCACCGTGTTGCCGACGCCGAGCGGCGTGGTCGCGCCGACGGTCGGGCTCTCGCGGTGGAAGGTGGACCGCGAATAGTTACCCTGCAGGTTCAGCTTCAACGTGTCCGAGATTTCCCAGGCGCCGCCGGGATTGACGCTGAACAACTTGGTGGTTTCGATATAGGGACGGTATTCATCGAAGAACTGCGCATTGGCGAACGTTCCGCCGGTCACGCTGCATCCGGCGCTGCAATCCGTCTTGTCGAACGTAAGGTTGGTCGGGATGATCGCGCTGTTACGGACGATCCAGGCCATATCCTCACGGATCAGATTGTTATGGCGGTAGCCGTACAGACCGTCGACATAGAAGCGCAGCGTGTCGGTCGGCCGCCATTCGGCGCTGACGATCGCATTCACGCGATCGCGCGATCCGCGCTCATCCGAGGTCCGGCCGAGGCGCGGCAGCAGCGCATTGTCGATCTGCTGGATCGTCGCGCCCGGGTTGTGCGCAAGCAGGAACGCCTGGTCGATCGGCGTACCGGCCACCAGGCCGGCGCCGGCACCGACCGGAACCACTGCCGGGATCGTCCAGTTGCCGCCGCCAGTGGTGTTGCAGCCGGTCGCGGCGCCGCACTGCGCTGCGGTGAGTGCCGGGTTGGTGTACCCGATCGTCTCGAAGCCGCGCGTCTCGGTCAACAGACGCTGCCCGGACACTCCGGCGAGAATGCCGATCGTGTCATTGTGCCAGCTTCCGATCAGCGAACCACGAACGCCGATCCGGTCCGACGGACTCTGGTTGGAGCCCTGAACATTGTACGCGATGTAGGACTTCGAATTGTCGAACGGACGCGCCGAGCGCAGGTCGACGTTACCGGCAGCGCCACCCTCGAGCAGATCGGCGGTGTAGCTCTTGTTGACGGTCAGCTTGGTGAACAGGTCGGTCGGGAAGAAGCTGAGATCAACCGAGCGATCGGTGCCCTGGGCGTCGGTCGCGCCCGAGGATGCGACCGCGATCGGTGCGCCGTTGAGCGTGACGTTGGTGAAGTTCGAGCCCAGCCCGCGAATCGCGACGTTCACGCCTTCGCCGGTGATGTCACGCGTAATGGTGATGCCGGGGATGCGGTTGAACGATTCAGCGATGTTCGTGTCGGGGAACTTGCCAATATCTTCGGCAAAGATCGAGTCGGTAAAGCCGGTCGATTCCCGCTTGGCGTTGGTCGACTTGGCAAGGCTCGAACGGTAGCCGGTGACTACGATGTCGGGAGCAGTGCTGTCGGCGGCCTGATCTGCGACGGTCGGCAAATTCGTGGTTTGCGGGTCGGTGACCTGGGTCTGCGGCGTAGCGCTCTGCGCGAAAGCCGCGGAGCTATACAGTCCAGCAAAAGCGGTTGCGCAGAATAAAGCGATCCGCTTCTTGTTCTGCCGTGACGGATGCGAAGCCATTCTTCTCTCCCTGGATCGCCGACGTGCTGTCGATCAGTGCGTTGATATTGTAGGCAGTCATGGCGGATCGTGCGTGAAACCAGCGTACGCGCATGAAACGCCGACCAAAGGACGGTTGCGAATGTTCGTTTGACAAAATGGGTGAGGCGATCAGCCCCTGATTCTGCTCCGCACGTCTGCTCGCGCCCTTTGACTTGGTAGCGCTACCTAGCGGGCCCGGCAGCGAGTTGTCAACCGGTCGGTCAGGCCGATTTGTAGCGACCAACCTTGCCAATAGCTTGACCGTACACTCTGCTGGGATCTGCGCTCGCTTGTGCAGGCGTTAGCGCTGCAAGCAGCTACGATTGACGCAGACGTTTACGAACGGCGAGCAGATTAGCTCTTGCGAGAGCGAGTCGCGGCGTTGAATTGGTAATGCCGGCCGTATCGCTGATCGAGATGTCTGCCGCAGTCCGCACGCCGACGGAAGCGAGCCTGAACTCCCGCATCGTTCTAACGTAGCGTTGCTGAGGCGCTGTGCACGGTGGAAATCGCGCGCGGTTCCTGCGTCGCTAAGGTCAATCATCCTGATAGAGCGGAACGTTCCGAGCCCTGCCGCCATGCTCGCGGTCAATTAGGCGATCGCCGTTCTGCGGCGAGGCAGACCGGCTGGTTTTGGCGCGCTGATCCTCAGGCCTGCGGCTGGAATGGCGTGGGGGTCACAACGGAACGCCGATCCGGGCACAACCGCGGCGGCGGCCCTGCACCGCGTCCCAAGGGTTCGCCTACGGTCAAGGGCAGCAGATAGCGGCAATGCAGCATTGCACGGTCGAATCCCGTTTCATCAACTCGCGGCCTGGTCGAATGAGGTCAGGATAGGGCAGGGTCCGGCGGAACCGCTGCCGCACTCCTGCGCGAGCCGCTTCAACGACGCACGGGCCTTTTCCAGTTCTTCGATCCTCGCATCGAGCGCGGCGATCCGTTCCCGGGCAAGCTCGCGCGCTCGCGCCCGGTCGTCGGTCGCATCGAGCGCGAGCAGCTCGCTGATCTGCTCGAGCGTGAATCCCGCCGCTTGGGCCGACCGGATGAAACGCAGCCGGCGGATGTCCGCGTCGCCGTAGCGTCGCACGCCTCCGCCGTGACCCGCAGTGCCGTTGCGCGTGGGCGTCTCCAACAGTCCACGCCGCTGGTAATAGCGCACCGTCTCGACGCCAACACCGCCCTGACGCGCGAGCCCGGAAATGGTGAGTGCCTGCACTTCTTGATCCTGTACCGTCGTACGCACGCGATATATGTGGGCACTCTCCGTTGCAGAAGGTCAGATCGTCACTGGACCGCCATCGCAGCTTGCATTGCACGCGACGATGCAAATTCTAACGCTGAAGATGTCGGCGGCACTTAATCCATGCGGCTGAGCAGTTCCGTCAGCATCGGTCGCAAACGGGCAATCTCCTCGCGGTGGGTGGTGGATAGTTGCCGCAGCAGTGTCTGCGCCTTGGGCGTCAGTTCAAGCAGTGCTTGCCGGCCATCGTCGGGCGAAGGCCGGCGTGTGACCAGACCAAGCGCCTCCAGACGATCGATCAGGCCGGTGACGCTGTGCGGTTTCAACGCAAGCCGCTCGGCCACATAGCCGATGCTCACATTTTCCTGCGGTGCCCCGCGAATAGCGAGCAGCGCCTGATGTTGCTGCGGCTTGAGGCCATGATCGGCTGCCCGACGTTCGCTGAACGCCAGAAACTGGCGCAGGGCAAACCGGAAATCGGCAAGCGCCCCATAGTCCTCGTCGGTGAGTTCGCCTCGGCTCGTCATCATTCACGTCCCGCATATTGAAAAGTATCGTATCACGATATAGTCAGCGCCGATTACCTGTTTGCGAGTACACATGCCTGCTTCCTTCACTGATCCAAAGCCGCGGCGGCTTGCCGACCATAGCGCCGACCGGCGCATGATCATGCTCGCCGGTGCGGCGATCGTGGTCGGCACTGCCGCTGCATTCGGAGCCTGGTTTCTCCTGAAACTCATCGCGCTCGCCACCAATCTGTTCTGGTTCGGAAGACTATCGGTCGGCCCCGCTGAAATCACGGATGCACATGTGGGTTTTGCGGTGGTTGCGATTCCGGTGGTCGGGAGTCTGATCATCGGCTTGATGGCGCGCTTCGGCTCGGAAAAGATCAAGGGGCACGGTATTCCCGAGGCGATCGAGGCGATCCTCTATGGCGAAAGTCGCCTGTCGCTCAAGGTCGCGCTGCTCAAGCCCCTGTCGTCGGCCATCTCGATCGGCAGTGGCGGGCCGTTTGGGGCGGAGGGGCCGATCATCATGACCGGCGGCGCGATCGGGTCCTTGTTCGCCCAGCGCTTTCAGTTGAGCGCGGCGGAACGCAAGACCCTGCTGGTGGCCGGTGCCGCCGCAGGGATGACCGGCATCTTCGGCACCCCGATCGCCGCGATCCTGCTCGCGATCGAGGTTCTGCTGTTCGAGTGGAAGCCGCGCAGTTTCGTTCCGGTCGTCGTCGGCACCCTCGTTGCGTTTGCTTGGCGGCCCATGTTGCTGGGTGTTGCGCCGCTGTTTCCGTTCGCGATGGCACCCGTGCAGGCGTGGTGGCCGACCGGCGGCCTTGCTTTGGGCGTGGGCGTAGTGGTGGGACTGGAGGCAGCGCTGCTGTCGGCGATGCTGTACCGTGTCGAAGATGCGTTCCACCGGCTGCCGGTGCACTGGATGTGGTGGCCGGCGCTCGGCGGTATCGTGGTCGGGCTCGGTGGTTTGGTCGATGCGCGCGTGCTCGGGGCAGGCTATGCCAACATCCAGGCGCTGCTCGACGGATCCCTCGCGGTGCGGGTCATTCTCGCGCTGCTGGTCGTAAAGGCGATCGTCTGGCTGGTGGCGCTCGGCTCCGGAACGTCGGGCGGCGTTCTTGCGCCGTTGCTTATCATGGGCGGTGCGTTGGGCGCGCTGCTTGGTCACATCCTGCCTGGATCGGTAGGCTTTTGGGCGATGATCGGGATGAGCGGCATGATGAGCGGTGCCATGCGCGCGCCGTTGACGGGCGCGCTGTTCGCGGTAGAACTGACCGGGCATTTCGACGCGCTGCCGGCAACCATAGCGGCGGCCACCGGAGCCTATGCGATCAGCGTCCTCATCATGCGCAGGTCGATCCTTACGGAGAAGATCGCGCGGCGCGGTCGCCACATCCTTCAGGAATATACCGTCGATCCGCACGATTTCCTGCAAGCCGAGCAGGTGATGACCACCAACCCCGAGGTGTTGGCGGGCACCATGCCGATCAAGGATGCGGTCGCTTATTTCGCGGATCGCGCGACGCACCGAAGCTATCCCGTTGTGGACGATGCCGGCCGGCTGGTGGCGATGGTGTCGCGGTCCGATGCGCTGCGCTGGCAGGTAGCGGGCACGTCGCCGGAAACTTCGCTAGCGGAGGTTCTGTCCGACGCGTCGCTGACGGTCGCCTACGCCCAATCGCCGATCGGCGAAGTCGCCGACCTGATGGTCGAGACGGGGATCGGACGTATTCCCATCGTCGAAGCGGGCACCAATCGGGTGCTCGGCATCCTCTCGCGCCACGATCTGCTCAAGGTCCGAAGCGCTCGCAAGCGCGAGGAGATCGACCGCAGTTAGCGGCACATCGCCCGAGGCGGTGTCGCCCGGATCGCGGATTGAAGCGGAAGAAAGCGGCCCGTATGACGGACCCTTCTGTCGCGGCTCCTGACGACCGGTCGGGTTGCCGAACGACCTCGCGCCGGTCGTCGACAAGCAGCATACAGCCTTGCCAGCACAATCGTCCGGGGGGACTGCAATGACCACGATGAAGAACACGCTATCCGAACGGCAGGCCGTGTGGGCTTTCGTGTTGGGCTGTGTCGCCGTCACTGCCGGCGTGTGCGCGCACTTGCCCATGTTCGCGATGGCCCGGAGCATGCACTACCGTCTCGCCGGTATGCCGATGGACACCACGATGATCGGCGGAATGGTCCTTATCGTGGTGGGTACGCTCGTCGCCGCATATGGCCTGTTACCCCGCAACGTCGCGGCGCAGCGGGCCGCTGCCGCCGACATCGTCGTCGCGGCACCGGAGGATGCGCCGCTCGTGCTCGCGCATTGGGGGCTGATGGCGGTCCTGGTGATCGCGCTGGTGATCGATGTCATGAAGCCGGCGGCGCTGGGCTTCACGGTGCCTGGAATGATCAGCGAATATGGTGTTCCGAAGAAAACCGTGTCGCTGGTGCCATTCTTCGCGCTCGCGGGCACGGTGGCGGGATCGGTATTGTGGGGCTGGATCGCGGACCTGTACGGCCGCAAGGCTTCGATCCTGCTGTCGGCGGTCATGTTCGTCGGCACGTCGATCTGCGGTGCCATGCCCAGCCTCGCCTGGAATATCGCGATGTGCTTCATGATGGGCGCCGCGGCAGGCGGGATGCTGCCGGTGACATACGCGCTGCTGGCCGAGATGATGCCGAACCGGCATCGCGGCTGGAGCCTTGTGCTGGTCGGGGGGCTCGGCGCGGTGGGTGGGTATTTCGCCGCCAGCGCGCTGTCGGCGCTGCTGCAACCGATCTATGGCTGGCGGATCCTGTGGCTGGCCAATCTTCCGACCGGGCTGACACTCGTGCTTCTGGGGGCCTTCATTCCGGAATCCGCCAAGTTTCTGCTTGCGCGCGGCCGGGTGCAGGAGGCGGAAACCGTAATGCGGCGTTTTGGCGCAAGCGCGCGCAAACCAAGCGCGGCGCCTATCGTGGGCCGGCGGGGGGCGCATGGGCTGACTGGCGTTTCGCTCTACGGCAAGCTGGCGGCGCTCAGTCTGTGCGCGCTGGCATGGGGGCTGATCAACTTCGGACTGTTGCTCTGGTTGCCGGCGGATCTGGTGGCCAAGGGGTATTCCGTGGGCGTGTCGAGCCGGCTACTCGCCGAAAGCGCGCTGATCGCGTTTCCGACCGTGTTCATCGCGGCGCTGCTGTATAGCCGGTGGAGCACGAAATGGGCGCTCGAGACGATGATCGCCGTCACCCTGGTGGGCCTGCTGCTGGTGTTGCGGCTGGAGATCGGGGGAAGCGGCAATCCGGTGCTGCCCGTCGCGTTTCTCATCGTCGGCACAAACGGCATCATCGCCATCGTCCTTCCATATTGCGCGGAAAGCTTCCCGCTCCGCGTACGCGGCCGCGCGACGGGCTGGGTGGCGGCCTGTACGAAAGGGGGCGGGCTGTTGGCGCAGGGGCTGACGGTCAGCGGCTTCAGCCTGTCGATGCGGCTGTCATCGCTGCTGGTGATGGTGCCGACCGCTTTGGCGCTGGTACTGGTTGCGTGGTTTGGGCGGGAAACACGCGGGCGCGATCTTCGCGATCTGGAAGCCGACGACGCGGCGCCGCGTTAACCCCGTCGCGCAGCGCGAAACGATCGGTCATCATGGCATTGTGCCGCGGCGATCCCGCGCGATCATTCGTGACGTAACCGAGGGAGGTGACCCGCGGCAATCGCATCGACGGATCGTTCGACGCGGTCGTGCGATGTAGCGGGATGAACAATTTCCGATACATTCTGGCGCCGATCGTATTAGGCCTAGCGCCTTTCGGGGCCGCCGCGCAGACGCCGCCGCTCGGCGTGAACCTCGAACGCTTCGACTACCCCTATCCGGTAAAATGGTTCGAGAGCCGCTCGCCCGGCGTGTCCGTGCGGATGGCGTATCTCGACATTCCACCAACGACCGCTGCAAACGGCCGGGTGGCGGTGCTGCTGCACGGCAAGAACTTCTGCGCGGCCACGTGGGGCGATACGGCACGCGCGTTGGCGGCGCGCGGCTACCGCGTGATCGCGCCCGATCAGGTCGGTTTCTGCAAGTCGTCCAAGCCGGATGGGTTCCAGTACAGCATCGCCGGGCTGGCCACGCTGACCAAGGAACTGCTCGACAGTATCGGCGTGGCGCGCCCGATCCTGATCGGCCACAGCACGGGCGGACTGATCGCGATGCGCTATGCATTGTTGTACCCGGAGCATGTCGCATCGTTGGTGCTGGTCAATCCGCTCGGGCTCAACGATACGCTGGCGGAGGGTGTGCCCTACGCACCGCTCGGCGCGCTGCTGGCGGAGGAAGCGAAAACCGACGCGGCCTCGATCAAGGCATATCAGGTGCGCAACTATTATCACGGCACATGGCAGCCACGTTACGATCGCTGGGTCACGATGCTCGCCGGGCAATATGCGACCCTGGAAGGCAAAACCGTGCGCACCGCGCAGGCGCGTCTGTCCGAGATGATCGAAACGCAGCCGGTCGCCGCCGATATCCCGCGTATCACCGTGCCGACGACGCTCATCATCGGTCAGGCCGACAAGACGGCGTTCCGCGCATCCAGCGCACCCGCCGGCCGGCGCGATCAAATCCGCACGGTCCCACAAGCCGCGGAGGTGGCCGTAAAGCGCTTTCCAAATGCGCGACTGATCCGACTGGCCGGGCTTGGTCATGCGCCGCAGATCGAAGCACCCGATCGGTTTCAGGAAACGCTGATCCGCGCGCTGGATCAGCCCTGACGCCGGGGTTGAGATACGAACCGGACGCGACGGGACGTATCACCACTCGGACTTGGCCGCGCCGCGCGCTGCTAAGCCGCCAGCGACAAGCTTCCGCTCTCCCACGCCCGGTCGGCAATCTCGTCGGTATGAACGTGGAAACCGGTCAGCCACGCCGGGCCGAAGGCGGTGGTGAGCGCCACGTCGGCGGCGTCGCGACCGCATGCCATCAGGATGCGTCCGATACGGGGCACCCGGTGCCGCGCGTCGAAACTGTGCCACGCGCCATCCAGGTACACCTCGAACCATGCGTGGAAATCCATCGCGATATCGACCGGGGGGATGCCGATGTCACCGAGATAGCCGCTGCAATAGCGCGCCGGGATGTTCATGCACCGGCACAGCGCCACGGCGAGGTGGGCGAAGTCGCGGCACACGCCGACGCGCTCGCCATTGGCCTCCCACGCGGTGCGGGTCGCGCGGGCGTACTGATACCCGTAGGTCAGCTGGTTGTGGGTATAGTCGACGATCGCCTGCACGCGCGCCCAGCCCGGTTCGATCCCGCCGAACAGGTACCAGGCGGTGTCGGAAAGCCGGTCGGTATCGCAGTAGCGGCTGCCGAGAAGGAAGGGCAGCACTTCAGACGGGAGCAGGTCGGGCGTGTGCTGATCCGCGTGTGGCGACTGGCGATCGGGCTCGCCGCAATCCTCCACGACGAAATCGCACGACAGGGTGATCCCGCCGGCCGGCACGACCAGCCGCGTGCAGACGTTGCCGAAGCCGTCGACGAAATCCTCCATCGGCACCGGGCGATCGGCGACGATGCGGTGTTCGGTCCTGAGGTCGGCCTTGCGCGAGAGGTGGAGGTTGAGCATCGCCACCATCGGCGTCGGCATATCGGCGGCGAAGGTCAGGTCATATCCGGCTCGGATCAGCATCGACTGGGCTCCAGCATTTCGGTCATCGAAACGCGGCCGTCGAGCCGCACACGCCTACGCCTTAAAGCATGATAAGCGGATTGGTTGCGTGCGACGGAACATTCCGGTGGAAGGTGCGCCCGCGCGCAATCCGTGCAACAGCGCAAAGGAAGGGAGACGCGGTGATGCGGATCGGCAGACGCGAGGTGTTGGCGGGGACCATCGCGGCGGGCGGTGCGGTGGCGCAAGGCGCGGCGCAGGGCGCGAACGCCTATGACTGGCATGCGCTGGCGCAGGACGTGAAGGCGCAGATGGCGTGGGCGTGGGATCAGTACAAAGCGCACGCCTGGGGCAAGGACGAGATCAAACCGGTCAGCGGCACCTTCTCCAGCTTTCCGCTGAAGACGCATCACCTCGGCCTCAGCCTGGTCGAGGCGCTCGATACCTTGTGGGTGATGGGCCTCGACAGCCGTTTCGAGGACGGCGTCGCCTGGGTGAAGAGCGAGCTGGATTTCGCGGTGGACGGCGAGGTGTCGGTGTTCGAAACCTCGATCCGCCTGATTGGCGGGTTGTTGTCCGCGCACCATGCCTGCGGCGATGCGATGCTGCTCGCCAAGGCGCGCGATCTCGCCGACCGGTTGCTGTCGGCGTTCGTCACGCCGACCGGTATGCCGTACCGCTTCGTCAACCTGAAGACCGGGGCCGTGCGCGAGCCCGTCACGAGCCCCGCCGATATCGCTACCTATCTGCCCGAATGGGGCACGCTTAGCCGGTTGACCGGGGATCCGCGTTACGCCGCCACCGCCAAGAAGGCGGCGATGGCGGTGTTCGAGCGCCGCTCCAAGCTCGATCTGGTTGCCACTCAGATCAACGTGCTCGACGGTGCGTGGCAATCGCGCCGGGCGACGGTCGGCTCCTACTGCGACAGCTTCTTCGAATATCTCTGGGACGGCTGGCAACTGTTCGGCGACGCGGACTGCAAGCGCATGTACGATGTCTGCACCGCCGCGATCCTCAAGCATCAGCAGATCTGGCGCGACGGCAATCTGTGGTTCGCCGACGTCGATTTCGAGACGGGGCAGGTCGTCGCCACCGAACAGGACGAGCTTGCGTCCTTCTACGGCGGACTGCTCGCGCAGGGCGGCGCGGCAAAGGTGGGGGCCGCGTATACGGAAAGCTGGGCCAAGGTTCAGGATCGCTACGGCATCCTGCCGGAAGGCTACGACTATGCTGCGGCCAAGCCGACGCAGCGTGGCAACGCCTTGCGCCCGGAGCTGGCGGACGCCGCCTTCAATCTGTGGCTGCTCGACCGGAACCCGCGCTGGCGTGACATCGGCCGTACGCACTTCCTCGCCATGAAGCGGTGGAACAAGGCAGCCCATGGCTACACCGATATCGCCGATGTGACCGCGCGACCGATGCGGCAGGCGGATCATTGCCCCGGATACTGGTGGTCCGAACAGATGAAATATTACTATCTGCTGTTCTCCGACACGCCGCGGTTCGATTATGCACGCAACTACCTATCGACGGAGGGCAACGTCCTCCTGGGCTTCAAGCGGTGACGTTCCGTGTCGCCTGATCGTAGCGGCGCGACGTGCTGAGCCCATCGCAACAGGCGGCCGCGAATGTCGAGGAGGCACGCGGGTTGCGCGCGGAGGGTCTGTCGTACCGCCAGATCGGCCGTCGCCTGCAACTTTCCTCGGCACAGCTCGGCCACATTCGCCGGACGCTGAAGCGCGAGAAGGCGGGGCGCACGCGCCTGCGCTCGACCATGCCGCACGCGACCGACCGCGATCTGCCGGTCAGCCGTTCGGTGCTGCCGGCGGGACTGCGGCAGTGCCTCAACGCTGCGGGATACCGCACGCTCGGCGATCTGGCGGACCGCCTGGCGGACCCCGACCTGCCGGGGCTGGAAACGCTGGCCGGCATCGGCCCACTCCGGGCTCGACTGGTGAAGGCGCTGCTCGACCATTACGGATTGCTCGACGGGCCGAGCGACCTCCAGGGCGAGATCGAGCGACTGTTCCCGGAGTTGCGGGAGGGGTCGCAGGTCTGACCGGCCACAGTGGGGATCTGCCTGCTCGCCGTTAGTCCGGCCGTGGCAATGTTGACGGTGGCGCTTCCGTGGACGACGATAACGACTAGCGATGCGCACCCGCGGTCGAGCGGGCGAGACGAGGACCACGGACATGATCGACCTTTCGGCGCTCCAGCACGCCAGCACCGTTGGCGACGCATGGAAATACCCGCTGCGGCCGGCCAATCGCAGCGGGCACCTCCAGGTCGATCATGCGCCCGACCACCGGCTCTACTGGGAGGAATATGGCAACCCGGCCGGTGAGCCGGTGATGTTCCTCCACGGCGGGCCGGGGGGTGCGTGTTCGCCGGTGATGTCGCGGTTCTTCGATCCGCAGCGTTACCGGGTGATCCTGTTCGACCAGCGCGGCTGCGGCAGGAGCGAGCCGACCGTCGCGCAGGCCGGCCCGGACGTCGCGCTGGTCCGCAACACCACCGACCATCTCGTCGACGATATCAACGCACTGCGCGACGCGCTCGGCATCGCCGGGCCGATGCACGTGTTCGGCGGGAGTTGGGGCAGCACGCTGGCGCTGGTCTATGCGATCCGTCACCCGGAGAAGGTCGCGTCGCTGGTGCTGCGCGGCATCTTCATCGGCGCACGGCAGGATCTGGAATATATGTACCAGGGCAACGCCGCGACCTTCGCGGAGGCGCCGTTCGCATTGACCGCGCCGGGCAGCTACGTCGCCTATCCCGATGAGTGGCGCGCCTTCGTCGAGATCATCAGGCCGCACGACCGGTCCGACATGATGCACGCCTACAAGGCGATCTTCGACGCCGTGCCGACCACTGACGAGGACCGCGCGCGCCAGCTTCGTGCCGCGCTGGCATGGTCGGTATGGGAGGGGACGATTTCGAACATGATCCCGCAGGACGATGATCCCGGCAAATTCGGCTATGCCGAGTTCGCGCTGTCGTTCGCGCAGATCGAGGCGCATTTCTTCGCCAATCACCTGTTCCTCGAACCCGATTACATCCTCGGCAACGTCGGCCGCATCGCGCACCTGCCGATCCACATCGTTCACGGTCGGTTCGATCAGGTCTGCCCGTTGACGCAGGCGTCGCGGCTGATCGAGGCGCTGGCGTGCGCAGGGGCGGCGCCGGTGACGTATGTCAGGACCAACGCCGGCCATAGCGCGATGGAACTGCAAACCGCGCTCGCGCTCACCGCGATCATGGATGGGCTTGTGCCGATCGCGTGAACCGCGTTGCTGGGTGCTGAGGGGCAGTCATCGCACCCTTCGTGAGCGTCGCCGCCGGGATTTTCCGGGAACGCCGCCGCGAAGGGGTCAGCCGATCGCTTATCCCGCCATCACTGCGGCAACCAACTCGGCGCCACGCGCCTGTTTCAGCACGCCGCAATCATGGACCTGTTCGACCGTGCGATCGAGCGACAGCCCGCCGCGCTTGTACTGATCGACCTTCGGCCGCATCGCCGTTTCGATCATCGCCGCCTTCTCGACCGAGCAATAGCCGGTGCCCATCGCCGGCAGCGACGACGCGGTGAAGATGCCGTTGCCCTTCACGAACATGTCGTAGTTGGCGACGAGCCAGTCGAAGGCGCGATCGCGCGTCGCCGGCTCACCGGTCATGCCGCGCAACAGGCTGAGCCGGTCGCTCGTGCGCAGGCGCGCATCGTCAAGGTGCGCGATCAGCCAGGTGCCGCTCGCCACATCGCCGGTGCCGCCGAGCGCGCGGATCGCGGCATCGCGGAACAAGGTGTCGTCGCTGGTCGCCGCCATAGCGAACAGCTTGGTAAGCGCTGCCTCGCCGCCGCTGCCGAGGTACGCGCCGAGGGCAGGGCCGTAGAGCGACTGGTCGAGCGCGGTCTTGTCGCCGCCGATGTACGCGGTTGCCGCAGCGGCAAGCTGCCCGCGTACGGTCGCGTCCATCGCCTCGCCGGCGAGCAGCGCGACCGTCTCGGTCCGCAACTTCTGCCGATCGGGGTCTTCGCTGAGATAGGCACCGGCCTTCGGGCTGAAGCCCAGCCGCGCGAGCGTCGGCGCGTAGAGGCCCGCCATCAGCTTGCGATAGGCAGGCAGCGCGGTGTCGGGGACCATGCCATGCGTGCGCAGGCCGGCCAGACGGTCACCGCCCTCGGTTGCCGCGCCGGAATAGGGGTTCGCCACCATCGCCTTGGTCGCGGCGACGAGCAGCGCCGGAGACACTTCACCCGCGCGGTAGCCCGCCCACAGGCTGTCGATCGTCGCCAATGCCTCACCCGGCGCGAGCGTCGGGGCCGTGGCGATCAGCGCGCGCCAGTCCGGCTCCGCCATCGCAAAGCGGTAGTAGCCGGTGCCGCCCGCGTTGGGCATGATCGCGCCGGCACCCTGCGCCGGGATGGTCGCGGCTGCGTCGGTCAGCAGCGTGCAGTCGCGGGCCGTACCGATGCGGTAGCAGAACGGGATCGACCAGCGTTCAGGCGCAAGCGTGCTGCCGAGCATCGCGTAGCGCGACTGTTGCAGCGTCAGCGCGCCGTTCGCGCCGCGCGCGACATGGACGACGGGCAGGCCCTGCTGGTCGACGAAGCTCTTCATCGCGGTCAGCACGCGCGGATCGTGCGCGGCTTCGGCCAACGAAGCGAAGAACTGTTCGGTCGAGGCGTTGCCGTAGGCGTGGCGGTTGAGGTGCAGTCGTACGCCCGCCTTGAACTTCTCGTCGCCGAGATAGGAGGCGATCATCGCGACGACCTGCCCGCCCTTGCCATAGGTGACCGCGTCGAACGCGCTGTCGATCTCGCCGCTGTTGACGATCGGCTGGTGGATCGGGCGGCCGGCTTTCAGCGCGTCGATATTCATCGCGCGGAACGCCTCGTCGATCGCGCCGACACCGATCTTGAGATCGGGCCGCCACTCGTTGCCGATGCGGTATCCCATCCAGTTGGCGAAGCTTTCATTCAGCCAGATGTCGTCCCACCAGGCGGGCGTGACGAGATCGCCGAACCACTGGTGCGCGAGTTCGTGCGCGACGACCATGCCGAATTCCTGCTTCTGGCGGGTCGACGCGCCCTTGTTCAGGAACAGCAAACTGTCGCCATAAGTGTCGGCGCCGGCATTCTCCATCGCACCGGGCATCACCGGCGAGCCGATCTGGTCAAGCTTGGGGAACGGGAAAGGGCGCCCGAAATAGCGTTCCAGGAGGCCGACGATCGGCCCGGTGTTCTGGAGCGCGAAGTCCATCTGGTCCTTGTTGGGCTGCGTGCCGAGCACACGCACCGCCATCGGGCTGGCGCGTTCCGGCGTCGGCGCGGCGGTTCCGCTCACGCTCGCAAACGGCCCGACGCCGAACGCGACGAGGTACGTCGGCAGGGGGCGCGTCGGCGCGAAGCGATGCGTCACCATCGCGGTCGTTCCCTTGGGCGCGGGTTGCGCGCTGCCGGCTTCCGGCGCGTTGCTGTAGACGGTCAGGCCAGGCTGCGTGGTAAGCGATACGGTGAACGGCGTCTTGTAGCCGGGCTGGTCGAAGCTCGGATAGGCGGCGCGCGCATCGGTCGATTCGAACTGAGTCCAGGCATACCATTGGTCACCGACCTTGACGTGGTACAGGCCGGCCGGGCCGGCACCGAACGGCGCGTCGTAATCGAACACCAACGTCGCCTTGCCGGCCGGAAGCGGCTTTGCGAAATCCACCCGTGCAACGCCGAGCGGATCGACCTGGGTGTACGTTGCGGTGGTCTGCACCGCGCCGCCGCGCGCCTTGACGCTGGCGACGTGAAGCTCGCGACCATGCAGGTACAGGCTGCTGGTCGGCGCCTTCAGCGTCACGTCGATCTCGACATGGCCCGAGAACCTGTCCCGTTCAGGCTGCACTACCAGGTCGAGCCGATAGGCGAGCGGCGTGGCTGCATCCGGCAGGATGCCCTGCGGGACAGATTGCGTCGGGGCGGCGAGCGCGATCGCCGAGGGCGTGGACAGGGAGATCGCCGCGAACGCGACGGTTCGCATCAAAGGCTTGGTTAGATGGTTCATTTGTCAGTGGATATGAGCCGGCGCGACGCTGCGCAAGTAACGTCCGCATGGATGTGCGGGATGCGCCCACAGCATGGGCGCGGCGTCCGCACGATGCATGCTCAAGTCCGCGCGCTACTTCGGCGGACGACCTGGCTTCGTGGAGTTTGGCAGGACCAAGCGCGCTGTTGGGGCGAGGCCTTGGTCCGCAAATATCTTCACCGAAGTGGCGAGTTCGAACGCAACGCCGTGGAGATCTCGGCAGGTCGCTCGTCACGGCGGCGGTGGCGACACTTCTCCTGCCGACCAGGTTGTTCGGCTAAACGCCTCACGCGCGCAGCGCCACAGCTATGCGATCGCCGTAGCCCCGCTCCACCAAGCCAAACGTCATCCCGGCCGTGCGGGCGCAAAGGCGCTGGTGCGTCTCATTTATGGCCGCCGTGCCCTGCGTTCTGGCTGCCGGTCCGGCTAGGCGTGTTGTCGCTGTTGTCCTGTTTCTTGTTGCCGCCTTCGTCTTCCTTACCGTTCTTGTGGAAGTCGCCTTTCTTCTTGTGGTCGGTCACTGCCGGTCTCCTTTATAGTGATGAAGAGAACAGTCCGAGCAGCGGCGTGTTCCGTACAGGATTGCAAAAGATTCTAAGCTTTAACGTGGGTTACGTACCGCATGGCGACGCACCGGATGATCCGCTTGTTTCCGGCGCTGACGGGCGTCGATGTGGAACGCAGGCTCCGAACCCGGGTTGTAGGCGCAGCGTGAAGTCACCCGCCCGGCCGAGCGCGAAGCCGGCCAGCCGTTCATCATCGCCCAAGCGCAGGACGCGAGGAAAGCCATATGACCCAAATGACCAGCGACTTCTTCGTGCAACGGCTGAAGGACTGGGGCGTGACCCGGATTTTCGGCTATTCCGGCGACGGTATCAACGGCGTGCTGGGTGCGCTGCAACGCGCCGAGAAGGCGGGCGCAGGGATCGACTTCATCCAGGTCCGGCATGAGGAGATGGCGGCATTCATGGCCACCGCACACGCCAAGTTCACCGGCGAACTCGGCGTCTGCCTGTCGACCGGCGGCCCCGGCGCGACCCACCTGATCACCGGGCTTTACGACGCCAAGAGCGATCACGTCCCCGTGCTCGCGATCGCCGGCCAGGCGGAAGCGTCGGTCCGCGGCGCGAGCTATCAACAGGAACTCAACCTCGACCGCATGTTCGCCGATGTCGCGAACTTCGTGCAGGAGGCGAGCGTCCCCGCGCAGGTCCGCCATCTGGTCGATCGGGGCCTGCGGATCGCGAAGGCGCGCAATGGCGTGACCGTGCTGATCCTGCCTAAGGACGTGCAGGATCTGCCGTGGGAGGAGCCCAAGCAGGCGCACGGTTTCACCCGCTCGGGCACCGGCTACACCGCGCCGCGCGTCGTGCCGGATCCCGCCGACCTGCAACGCGCCGCCGATATCCTCAACGCTGGTAAGAAGGTGGCGATCCTGATCGGCGCGGGCGCACGCGAGGCGGCGGACGCGGTGGTGCAGGTGGCAGAAACGCTCGGTGCGGGCGTCGCCAAGGCGCTGCTCGGCAAGGATGTGCTACCCGACGACCTGCCGTTCGTGACTGGTGCGATCGGCCTGCTCGGCACCAAGCCTTCGTCCGACATGATGGCGGATTGCGACACATTGCTGATGATCGGCACCGGCTTCCCATGGTCGGAGTTCCTGCCGAAGGATGGCGCGGTACAAGCGGTGCAGATCGATATCGATCCCGCGATGCTCGGCCTGCGCTATCCGGTCGACGTCAACCTCCACGGCGATGCGCTGGAAACGCTGGAGGCGCTGCTGCCGCTGCTGGAGCGCAAGACCGATCGCGACTGGCAGGACGGCATCGCCGCCGGCGTGCGCGACTGGCGGAAGACGCTGGAGGCGCGCGCGATGGCGGACGCCAACCCGGTCAACCCGCAGCGCGTCGTTTGGGAAATGTCGCCGCTGCTGCCCGCCGACGCGATCGTCACGTCGGATTCAGGGTCGTGCGCCAACTGGTACGCGCGGGATTATGCGGTCAAGAAGGGCCAGCGCAGTTCGCTGTCCGGCGGACTGGCGTCGATGGGGGCGGCAGTGCCCTATGCGATCGCCGCGAAGTTCGCGCATCCGACGCGTCCGGTCGTCGCGCTGGTCGGCGATGGCGCGATGCAGATGAACAACATGGCCGAACTCATCACCGTGCAGAAATACTGGCATCGCTGGGCGGACCCCCGCTTCATCGTATGCGTGTTCAACAATCAGGATCTCAACGAAGTGACGTGGGAACAGCGCGTGATGGAGGGCAATCCGCGCTTCGCCACCACACAGGATCTGCCCGACGTGCCCTATGCGAAGTTCGCGGAATCGATCGGCTTGCGGGGCATCTACGTCGACACGCCTGACGCGCTTGCGGACGCATGGGCGCAGGCGCTGGCATCCGATCGGCCGGTCGTGCTGGAGGTGAAGACCGATCCCGAAGTCGCGCCGTTCCCGCCGCACCTCACGTTCGAGCAGGCGAAGAGCTTCATGTCCTCGATCATGAAGGGTGATGACGGCGCGGTGCACGTCATGGCCGAAACCGCGCGGCAACTGGTCCGCGAGGTGCTGCCCGGCAAAGGAGGGTGACGGTAGATGGAAGGGGCGACACGCAAACGCGGTCACCCGAAGGACCGGCGCCGTGTCGTACACCGCACGCCGGCCTCCTGCCGCGACGCTACAGGCCGCTGACGTCGAGTGCGTCGCGGAACGACACCTCGGCGACCTGGCGGCCGTTTTCATCCAGCACGACGATCTTGCACGACAGGCACAACGCGCCGCCCTTTACCTCGCCAGCCATCACATCGCGTGCTGCGGTCATCGCGTTCGCCGCGGCAGCGCTGGGGTCCGGAAGATCGACGCCTTCGAGATCCTCCGTCACCACCCCGCACTCGTGGAGATTCATGTAATAGCGAGCCATTCTCATCTCTCAGCCGGTTATGCCGTGTCTACGGACGCAAAGTTCAGGCCCGGCGTCGCGCCGGGTACTTTCTCCTCGAGAAGATCCGCTCAGGCTGCGATATGCAGATAAGCAGGCGAGAAATCGGCGATCCTCTTCATATGCGGCCAATCGGCGATCCGGATCTGCCGGCCCTCGCGGGCGATCACGCCTTCCTCGCTCAACTCGCGCAACATGCGGTTGACGTGCACGGCCGTCAGTCCGGTCGCGTCGGCGATATCCTCCTGCGTCATCGGCAGTGAGAAATGCGCGGGCGACCCGATGCCGGCGGCCTCCGCGCGCGCCGCGAACTCACACAGCATGTGGGCGATGCGGGTCTTCGCGCTGCGCCGCCCGACGTTGAGCACCCATTCGCGAAACACCGATGCGTCGACCAGACAGTCCCGCCACAGGGCACGGGCGATCTCCGGCCAGTCGTCGGTCAACCGGCGCATCGCGTCCATCGGCACGAACGCCAGTGTGGCATCGGTGATGGTCTGCACATTGTGGTCGGCGCGATCGAACAGCAGGTGCTGGACGTCGAGGATATCGCCGGGGATGTGGAACGAGACGATCTGCCGCCCGCCGTCGCGCGACAGTTTGTGGCGACATGCGAACCCGTCGACGAGCAGGCAGCATTCCGAGATCGTCTGACCCTCGGTCACGATGGCGGTGCGCGCTCGGACCGACTGCATGCGCGTCGGCAGCGTTCCGATCGCGGCAATCTCCTCCGCCGTCAGCGGATTGAGTGCCGCCAACTTTGAAACGAACTTGTCCAATTGTGCCGGGGACTTCGACATCAGCACCTCCAAAACAGGTCGGGCTGGAGAACGAGCGTAACGCAAGTTGGTTTCGCAAGTTAACGTATATCAACACGCCGCAGAACTACCGCTCGAAAGCGGAGCACCAGGATCGCCTGCGCGGCTCATCGAACGCGCACATCATGAGCGCCGAGCCTGCCTGAATCCTCCCGCAAACGCCCCGAGCGATCGCCGACGGGCAGCGCGAGGTTACGCGCGGGGCGTGTCGCGCTCCAGCCCGTCCAGCACCGCTTCGGGCGAAACGTCCTGCTTGATCTCGGCGATTTCGGCGTCCGGCAGCACGTCGATATCCATCTTCCGCGCGATCGCATCGACCAGTGTGACGAGCCGGGTCAGTTCATGTTCGGCAAGCAGGTTGATCTGAAGATCGAGGTCGGCCTGCTTGGCCGCCGCGCCCATCATGCGGTTCTGGCTGATGAGTACGAAGGTGGAGAGGAAGATCGCCTCAACGCTGGCCTCCATCGCGAGCATCACGAAGCTGGCATCGAACGGCTTCACCCCCGGCACCGCGCCGAGGTTGACCAAGATCCACGCGCCGTACGCAAGTGCGTGGATGATGACGAATGTCATGCTACCGGCAAACCGGGTGATCGCATCCGACACCCGCTCGGACAGCGTGGCGTGGCGCTCGTCCTCGGCGCGGCGCTCTTCCATGCGCCGCATGTTGCGTTCCAGCACGGAGGTGAGCCCGGCCGGCGCGGGTGGTGAATGGGTGAGCGACGCG
>Ga0265798_10003971_pt1 | contig 20746 bp, 27 predicted proteins | sample P3T30metagenome_FD_192430 | JGI IMG/M metagenome (GOLD analysis project Ga0265798, IMG submission 192430) | Plant litter microbial communities from East Loma Ridge, Irvine, California - P3 T30 | ecosystem: Environmental > Terrestrial > Plant litter > Unclassified | place: USA: California... | reverse complement strand
ACGACGCGTGGAGGAGAGGGGCGGGCGGATGGTGCTGGTGGGCATAGTGGAGGTGATGGGTGGGGAGACGGAGTCGTCGACAGGGTTGAGTTTGCGCCGGGTGGACATTGTGTCGTCGTGTTGGTGGTATCGTGGAGGTTGAGAAGAGGGCGTGTTTGTGGTCGAGGCGTATTCGGTGGATTTTCGAAGCTTTTGCGGTCGTGTTATTCTGAGGTGATGGAAATTAGAAGAAGTCCCTTTCTACATGAGCGACAAGAAGCGCGTGGTGGTGTTGTGGGAGTGAATGTGTTGCTCCAAGGTGGGCATTTCGAACTTCAATCAACAATGACGTTATCTCGAAAAAGTTGGTGCGCCACACCTTGTGGCTGATGCCGTTAACCGTCTTGAGCTTGCTACTCCAGGCACCGTCTTCCCTTCTCTTCTACCGTGGACTGTGAACACATCTTTTCGCCATCCCTGACTTTGTCCAACATAATCGCAGGTCTTGACATGTCATATATACTCTCACAAACTGACTGTTGGACGGCGTGATGGAATAGCGGTAGAGTCAGAAGAATGTGTCTCAAAGTATGGTTAAAAGTTTTGTTTCGTCTACACATTGCTAGGTGTTATGTATGAATGATCTGCCCGATGCCGACAGTGCCACGCACCTTTCCTAAGTCCATCGCCATCGATGTCGCATCCAACTTGGGTATACCGGCCGTGAAGTATGCGTATGTCGACCGTCTATCCATAACGCCCGGAAATTCCTAATCGCGAAGAAAATGCATGTATATATCGCTTTTGAAAACACCGTGCGACCAAGACGATAACACTCTGGTATCTCGATCCTTACGGCCAACTCGTGGTGCGCTTCCGAGTCCCAGTCCTAACACCAGCGTCGGTTAATTCCGTGGAAAGTACCACACCGACTGTCGCAAAAGTCGAAGAAACCATGAGTTCGGAATTCGTAAATAAGCCCTCATCATTTCGACTTTTCCGGCCCTTGCCCAAATCCAATTCTTGTCGTGCAAGGCCGCGCACGTCTTCGCTTGGTCAATCCAAATCGGGCGGACGCCACGTCACCAGCCTCTTAGCCCTCTCTCGTCCCACGATCTTCGCCACCAATCGCAGCCACACCTGCTGATTGGCGCAACGTCATCATCGTGATTTCGCATCGCACCGTCAAACACGTGTAGCGGAACATCAGTCTCCAGTCTCTCATGCATTTTCCAATCTTAGCGCCAAGCCATGTTCTGCTGTGCTTGCTGCGGCGCAAACTGGCGTCCCGCAAACGCCATGTTCGGATCGAGAAACGTATTCGCCCACTCCTCATGTGTCATCAAATCATCGAACTGAATATTGTTACTCGTGAGATGAGCATTCGGACTTCCCTGGTAGGTTGGTCGCTGCTGCATGTACATGGGCATCTGGCCGAACATTTGCGTGTCGGCGTCGGGACGTCGGAAACCTGACGTTGGAAACGATTTGACGTCGATGCCGGACATTTGGGGCGGCATACCTACTACGGGAGACGCAGAGTTACGGTCGAACATATGCGGATGCCGGCTTTCGAACGTGGTCATGGGTGGATTGGGGTATGCCAGCGGATCCGAGGAGGGGAACATGATGCCCGAGATGTCTGGGACGTCGAGGCCAGATGGGTCTGGGTAGTTACCGCCCAGCGGTGTAGCCGGGAATGCGGAGCGCTGTTGAGGAGTGTGTGTTGGTCCGAGGCTGTAGTTTGGTAGACTTCCTGTTGATGAAGCGGGCGTCAGACCTGGAACAACATCAAAGAACTCTCCACCATTTGAAGGTGAGGATGAGCTGTAGTTCGGATCCAGCCCGAGACTTGCGAGGTGAGATTGTGAGATTGGGAGGGAGTGAGATAGGGTGGTGCGCTTGGGCTCGGAAACGGCTTCTGGGAAGGTGCTGGCGCGGCGTGGGGCCATGAAGTCGTCGGAGCTGAGGAATTTCGGGCGTGAGGCGAGAGATTGAGGCGAGCTGGCTTGACGGCGCTTCTTCGATTCGATGATTTCGCCTCCGTGCTTGATTGACTCGGGGAGTTGCTCGAACATGCTCTGTGGTTCCGTTAGCATAACATCCGTGGAATGTGAATGAATTGATGATTTACCTTGAGAGCAACGCTGCACCGGTCGGCCGCAATGTCCCGCTTGGAGAAGTAAGCCAGTACTTCCTTGCCTTCTACGGCATCGCGCAAAAGTTCGAAGCTGGTTGGACTTGTGGGGTTCTCGCACACAAAGTACAAAATCGCGACAATCGCAAAGAACGTGGTATACATGGAGAACCAGTGCGCTCCAGCCAAAACTCCCTTCTTCCGCATCTCGGTCGAAATGTGGATGATGTTCCGTGATACACTGACACATGCGGAGGCGCATGCATATGCTCTCTGATCGAGCGTAGTATTCTCCTTGTTGATTTGGGATACGTAGTGTAGGAACGGTCGGTACAGTAGTAGTTGCGCATGGCCAAAAGCCATTCGAAGCATTTGTTGGACGCTATAATTTTGTCAGTAGTACATACATCGTCTTGAAACATTTATACTGACCGTGTGATTAGTGGGGTTGCTTCGCCTCCAGGCTTGAGCGCTGCAGGCAACTCGTCCAGCCATTTGGCCAGGTCTTGTTCAAGCTCTCGTATCTTCGAATAGCCCACTGTGTATGTGACCGCATCCTCCTTGCCGGATTTTGTGCCTTTCAGTGGATACACGTACTTGCAGATCTTGCTCAGTACCTGAACGATCCGAGTGTGTGCATTGAAGGCAGCCATGACGGATATGGTGCCTGCTGGCATAGGTGCAATTCCGCTCGCCGTAATGAACTCGTCGTCGACTTCTGCAGGCCACTCTTGGTCTATGTCCTCATCTTCCAAGAATCGTGGGAGGCCAAGCATGGCTCCCACATATGTGTCCATCCGCCGAATCACCCAGAATGCGCGCTTTCGGGTCTCTGCTTCAACGGGATCGAAGCTCGTTTTGAAGGAACGATGTAGGCCCATTCGCAGTGCTGAACGCAGCGCCACTCCGAGGTAAGCGTAGCAGGCGCTTAGCTTCGCGGACGATTGTAGGAATTGGATCATGAAAATGATCGTTTGGAGTGCGGTCAGATCTCTGCAGTCTGTGACGTCGATAAGCTGACGTGCGACCTTGAAATACTTGTAGCTATGAACCGTTAGCTCAGACTATATTTTCCCGAATAATCGACTCACCTTTCGTCTACCAGTGTCCCATAAGTAACCTTGTCGAGCTCTTCGTCGTTCCTCGAAAACAATTTGCCAAGCGCAAGTACGGCATAAAGCAGTGGGAGGAAGCTAGTCTCTGCACTGCCATATTGTTCAGGTGACAGCTCGTACATACGATCAAACTGCTTGTAAAAGGTAGGCAGGTGCACGACCCTAAGCATGGCACTAGCATCGACAAGTGCAGAGTCACAAAGCAGGCGAGCCTCGTCTCTGTCAGGTAAGTCGGCAGTACCAGCTAGTGCAGCAGAAGACTCGACAGTTGACTTGGTGGAAGTTGGGGAAGGTGGACCTTGCGACATCAAACGGTGCTTCAGGTGCGGCGACGAGTCGGGCGGGATCTGGAACATTTCGCCAAATTGCTTGAGGCCGCTCATGAAGCTCACGCCCGACGAGTGGCCGTGGTAGTCCCAGTGTCCTTCTTCATCGATGTCCAGGTGGCCGGTAGCTTTCACCATGGCCTCCAGATGGGAGTCATCCACATCCGCCGCGGGTTGTTTGACGTGACTATGCACAAGAAGTGGATCGGTAGGCACAGACTGTTGTCGCCCAGGGGCAACAGGGAGCTGTGGAAGAAGACCACTTTGAAGGTGTGCATCAATGTTAGGGTCATTCAGGTCCACGGTCGGAAAGACAACATGCAGCAAGGCTTTGGCACGTTTCAACTGACTTTCTAAAGCTTCAATATACTGAGGTGTCGCATTACGTCGTCGATTCGACGGTTGATCGTAGGTACTAGGAACAGTCAGTATATTGCGCACAAGTCGTGAACTGTGGCTGTATTTACCATTCTATCTTGAGTGTCAGCATGTGTCGACGTCATCCTGGGGAATGAAACTCACCATAACTGTAGACCGTACAGTGCGTGCAAGGCTGTTTTCCGTCGCATTTGATCTTTTTTCTGCGGCATTCGTCGCATGCGCGTGTCACGCGCCGCCTCTTTTGGAGTGGCTGTGGCTTGGGTATTTGGCCGTCGACGACTTCGTTGGGGGGCGAATTGTCGTCTTCATATTCGGGACTCTCCTCGTGTTGCGATGGTTCATACTGACCATTCTGGCCTGAGCCTGTAGGAAGACCTTCAGTCGTGGTAAGTGCAGGTGAAGCCATGGCGACAGTTGGGGACCATGCCTGTGGCTGGGGGACGCCGCGCCTAAGAGCAATTTGGTGGGATAGTCGCGACAGGGTATGTCAGCAGCGGAGCGGTGGGGCAAGGATAGGATTCTGATGGAGAATGTCTTAGTGCTGTTCCATGGCACCGTCCCGCCCTTGACCACCGGGATCGAAATAGCGTTCTCCGCCAGTCGTCCGCTTGAGCACTTCCAGCGACGAGCCAAGGGTTGGAGAAAGTTCTGTCGATGCGCATATCAATCGAAACGCAACGACGAGCTGCTGCTAATGATCTCATTCGACATGTCGAAAGATGCGCTGTTAGACTGACAGGTCTGCCTTTGCAAACGATCGGTCTTCTTCCCCGTACAGACATTCATTAAGAGCACCAAATTTGTTTAGTACAAGACAGCGGGAGCTGCACCACCACAGCCGCCAAGTAACGGAGCACAGCCATTCGCCCACTCCCAGCCTGTGGCGTCATGGTATTGTTGGCGACACCGATTCCCATTCGTCGGACCCAGGTGAGGGGTCCCAATCTGGCGCCACCCACGCCACTCCAAGGCAAGTGTGAAGAGCCTTGGGTTCTTGGGGCTTATCGGCGCGAAGCGAAGCATCGAGCACGCTCAGGTTCCACTCAGTGTGGACGCTACATGCTCTGATCTTCTGTGTGATCATAGCTTATTTTCTTTCCATCCTTCCTCGTGCGCTCTAAAGCGACTTATCGTGGTAGTGATCAACGTCTGACGTTCGGTTAAGGCCTCTTCGCCGTATTGAACTTTTAGCGAAGACACCGTCACAAGGCCAAGCGCCTGCATTTGCATATTTCTTTAGATGCGGGTTGCTTCGGAGCGTAAAGAGTGCGAGCGTCCGACAGTGTGCACTCCACCTTGCATCAGCCTCTTCCGTACGAAACCCATAGCGCCGGATAAAATCGCTGCAAAGGTGACAGCGTGGCTGAAATTTGGGGCTGGTGGGTCTTGTCCGCTTGCGGTTTGACGCCTTGCCGAGCTTCAGACGTCGCACGAAAAAGGATTGCATCCGAGGCGCCGCATGCCTTGGGCGGCCTCGACGAGAATTGTCTGCACGTTGCTGTGCAATCAACAGTATTGCCTAGCTTGCGACAAGCGACAAAACATTGGTCATACCGTTGCATGAGGTCGGCCTGAGGCAGCTTGCGATTCGTCGGGCGCCTGGCGACGATGATCTCATTGCTATCCTCGAGCTCTGTAGTGGGTCCGCCTATCCGACTAAGTTTCCCTCGTCTCGTGTACCGCAAATAGGAATCCGAGAAATGTTAGTTGCATTGGAGGTCCGTATGCGATCCCGAGTAGATGCAGTTTGCCATCTTCTGCTCAAGTGCATGGAGTTTCTCTGTCGGGGCGACCGCTGCTCGTAATTACGGTCTGTCGCACGTCTTGCGACAGTCCATGCTTGTGAACAGATCCACAGAAACGGTCGTATGCTTGGCATAAATGTAGTTGCGCCACAAGGGCTAGCGAGCGTTTTGTGGCTCGCTATCGGGTGACTTTACTCACAATGCTGGTATCAGTAATTCGTACGTCAAGATCAAAGACGCCCCGATGCATCGGTTGAATTAAGCAAGTCTGATCGTACCTTCGATTGGCACGATCGTGAGTCAGTCGCCGTGCAGAATCAATGCCAATGCTTACCTGTCTGCCTGTGCAGTTTTAGCCGTCTGGAGAGGTGACACTAGCCACACCGCCAAGCACACCGGTGACGAGCCTCACGGTTGAGTGCGGCTTGATCGCTCGCATGCCGCACTCGCCAAGATGTGGCGTCTGTTCTGCGTATGGCTTTCTGTCATCTTCAATGTTGAACATCGACGCTAGCAGGATGTTATAGTATCCGGATGATCTTCGAACTCTGAATCACGTAGATCCCTTGTTGATAGGGCTTCCAACAGCAATGCTAATGTAATCCAGGGTCTGCCATAGTGCTCGGGTAAACTTGCACCGTGGAGACTGTAAATGTAGACCCAGTAGCTATTCCTTGCTACGAATCGTGGCTTGACCTGCATGGCCAAGTGGAACCAGGTCTCAGCTCATCTCTCCACGCTAAAAACTCGGAGTTCCGTCCGCGCTGAGCCTCTAGCCTGACCTCTAAGCTAAGGTTAAATCTTGTAACCTTAAGCTAAGGTTTAGCTAGGTAATGTTTAGCCTAGCTATATATAACTACTAATTATATTGGTATTAACTTAACTAACTTAGTTAACTAAGTTATGTTAGTTAAGTTAACGTTAGTTAAGTTAATAACTTATTAATTACATAAGCTTAGGCTTAGTACTTCTAGGATATAGGAGACTATATATATGCAGCTCTAAAGTGAATCTTTTAGAGAGTTTTACTAAGTTAATGTTAAGATATTAAATTCTAGATTATTGATTTTCTAGTAGGGCACGGACTGTCCGACTCACCCGTGTGGCCGACTCGCCCGTGGGGTACGTTATGCAGCTTTACAGTTTGAATTTCAGACAAATCTACTAAGTAGTTATCGAGATAGCAGTGCTAAGAAAGGGCCTTTTTTAGTGTGAAAAAAAGTGTTAGGTTCGCTAATGTGTTGGGTTCGCTAATGAAATACGTTATAGTAAAGAGGTGGAGCTATAAGGTTATTATAATAGATTTAAAGCTACTAGGTAAGAGGCTTACGTGCTGCACTACTGCTAAGCGATAAGCGAGCTTTTAGCGTGAAGAGATAAGCTGTAACCACAAGTAACGTTAGAACTACCGGAAACTCTGCTGTACCAGCGCAGACTTGTGTAGCGCATTACCAACGGAAGGGTATCCGGACGTCGAATAAGAAACGCTTGAGCGCTCTGAACCAGTGAGAAGCCATCGGCCCTTCCGACGGCAGGCCACAACAAGACCGACAAACAAAGATGCATGTGGTTCGAGGCGTCTTTGTGTCTCTTTGTAATATCCTCGGCGATTTAAGACTTTCGCAGGTAACCGAGGGTGACGAAAACTTCTGTCGAAATGATTTGCAATTCATGCAATTGAATACTCAACAAACAGCCCTGAGGAAATTGACGCACTGGAAACACGAGCTACTGTATTGATGCCTCGGGTGAGGATCGTGTCGGTCGCTCTTCGAAGCAGATTGCTGACAATGATGACATTCGATGTCGATTGCGTAGCGATTTGAGTAGTCGACTGTGAGCTTTTTTTTGAGTTGGTGGACATTGGTCCCAGACTCACAAGATCCTACACGTCAACCACGTTGTATTTCGTGAGACGACATCTAACGGCCTCCCAACACTCCACGATCAGTGATCGCTGGAATTGAACATGTAGCATGTTAGTAAAAGGCAAGCCAGAGCGTTAAGGCAAGGACGGTATGCGCGGAAAGGTAAGCGAGAAAGAGGAGTTCGCTGGAAGTGCTGTAGATGGAGTCCAGTTTCATGGCCAGCGATTTGAGCACTGTGTATGCTGTAGCGGTACGGCAGCCTGGGTGTTGATTACTTTTGTATGTGTTGGCATGGAAGTGTTGTTGGTCAAAAAGATATGGAAGATGGAAGCTTGCGGAACCAAGGCACAGCCGAAAAGATATTCGGCACGATGCGCCGTCAACCCTAGAAGGTGAAGTTAGCAGGACGTCGAGAACCCATGACACTCATCGGCTGGTCTTGTATGATTGAAAAGTGCTCCACCGGAAAATCGCAGCACAGTAGGCTCTCGTGTTGGTGCAAGCTTTTTGTGAAGATGAGCAGTATGTTGTGTCTATGGCGATGGCTGACTGGCACGAGGAAGTACCCGTGTTGTTGTTTGCCAATGAAGCGAAGCAAGAGGGAAGAAGTCGTAGCTGCGTAATGCTACAAGAGCCCGGAGAACGCATCATTGCCATAATAGAAAGCAGCCATATTATTATTCATCGACCTACCTGAATCAGCAGATGCAAATGATTTCACTCGTGTTGTACGTTTCCAAATGTTGTTGTTTCCTCAGGCGCGCTAGGACCGAAAACGGACCTAGTCGGGAAACCGCGCACGGACGACCACAAACCATTTCGCTCAGCACTGGAGACTGCTTCGTCTCTCGAGAAAACAACTAACTCCCAGCACAACCACCCGGATTCGACAACATGTCCACATTCGAGCCGGTCATCGTACGTACCTTCCGAATGCACAGAACACGCGTCTCCGGGATTGGCAGTCGCATTCGACGCTGCTGCCAGAAGTCGTCTCCGCGCACACAGAATACCGCACAGGACCATCTGGCTGACTTTTGAGCAGGTCATCGACGGCAAGGGGCACCTGCTCGGTCGCCTCGCCAGCACCGTCGCCAAGCAGCTGCTCAACGGACAGAAGATTGTCGTTGTGCGCTGTGAGGCCCTGAACATCTCCGGCGAGTTCTTCCGCGCAAAGCGTACGTCACCCATCCACCGCGAGCGACGAGGAGAGCAGGCACATTGACAGTTTCGGACACTGGAAGGGATGGGAGTAGTATGGGGAATATCTGTTGTGTCTGCTCTGCTACGACCCGCGCTCTTGGAATCCTGGAATGACCTGACAGAAGACTGACAACTCCATAGTAAAGTACTCTGCGTTCATGCGCAAGCAGACCCGTTACAACCCCACCCGTGGTGGTACGTACCCTCTACAATCTTGAACTGTTCCCCATCGAACCTGGCTGACAAGATCAGGACCCTTCCACTTCCGCGCCCCCTCCAAGATGTTCTGGCGAACCGTCCGCGGCATGATCCCTCATAAGACCGCCCGCGGTGCCGCCGCCCTGGAGCGCCTCAAGACATTCGAGGGCATCCCTCCCCCATACGACAAGAAGAAGCGCGTCGTTGTGCCCCAGGCTCTGCGTGTCCTTCGGTTGAAGCCCGGACGCAAGTACTGCACTGTCGGCCGTCTCGGACACGAGTTTGGCTGGAAGTACCAGGACGTCGTCGCTCGGTACGTACAGGAGTTCTCGACAGTGAAAACCCCATACTAACAGATGGCAGCCTCGAGGAGCGCAGGAAGGTCAAGGGCGCCGCATACTACGAGCGCAAGAAGGCGGCGAGAAGGCAAATGGCCGAGGCCAAAAAGACCGCCACCGTCGACAGCAAGACCCAGGAGCACCTCACATCGCTCGGTTACTAGATGTCGGCAGATAATGAACAGTGTCGGTGTCGGTGACGAGGTATGGCGTGGAATGCATTGGGCTCGTGGGATCTTTTCTACCTCTACTTTACTTCGACCAGTCCAAAAGGTGTCCAGGGTCAAAGAGTGCACCAATACCAGGGTGCTTACGTGTTCACGGTTCCCACAGCGCTCGGTTTGTGTCTTCAGGCACTCTTCGGCTAGAAGAAATACGAATTGAAAACCCCAGCGCTGCATGCAAGCATTGTGATGGCGTTGGTACTTCATATGATTCACTTTGCTTGAGTTGTTTCTCTACACCATCATGGGCATCCAGTCTCCACTTCCCAGTGCCCAGTATCTTGCTATACTGAGTGTCTGCTATGACGATGTCTCAAGACTAACACCCGACGGTGCAGCGGATGACGCCGAATTGACCAATCACGATATTAGCCTCGGTTGTGCTTTCGCGCTCTACCCCAGATTCTCCCCTGCCCTACCATCTAGTCCAACGTCAACGCCTATTTCCTCATCTGTGTGAATACATACTACAATACTATTTACGACCTCAGCTGCGTTTCCAATCGTTCGCACCGTACCTCTATCTACAGCATCCTCCGCTCGTCTTCCGAACCTTCTCCGCACCTCGGCGTTCATAGCTCAAAGCTAGCGCGGAAGGCTTCCGTGATCGTCAGATAGACAGCCTGATACAATTTCTGACTCCTGCTTCCTCTTCTTCGGCTCCATCATTCTTACCCCAGGAAACCGTCATTATGGTGGGCGCAAAGGACCGTCTCAAGCAGCTCGCGTCGCATTTCACCTCGGCGAATCCTGTCCCTGGCCCGGTGCCCGTCCAACCAGGAGACAGCCATGAGTACCACCATCGTAACAACTTCCACACTTTGAGCCCGACATTCTTCCTTCCTCGCGCGGCGCAAATCGAGCCGCAGGCGACAGCCATCTACCACAAAACCGCCAATGGCAAGATTTTGCGGCGCTCGTATGAAGAAACTGCAGATAGAGCACGTGGGCTGGCCTACTACCTGAAGAAGCATGGCTTTAAAAGAGTTGGAATCCTGGCAACGAATACTCCAGCATTTCTGGAGAGCATCTTCGGTATTGCTGCGGCTGGAAGCGTGAACGTGGCTATCAATTACCGCCTCAAGCCCGACGACATCAGCTACATTTTCCAGCATTCGGATGTCGACATGATCATTGCAGATTTCGAATTTGCCGACCTGCTAGACGACTACAGGAAAGAACGACCAAACGTTCCAATCTTGGTGGATACCGACACCGACGCAACGGAAGGCGAGCTCTCCGGTCCTTTTGACGAAGCAGTTCTAGAAGGCCTGAAGTATGACATCGAAACTGGTCGTAAGGGATGGGCAGATCTTGAGGCCCAAGCTGGTGACGAGGAGAGCGTGCTCTGTCTTGCGTACACTTCTGGAACCACCGCGCGGCCAAAGGGTGTGGAGTACACACACCGTGGCGCATACCTCGCAGCCATGGGCAACGTTATCGAGTCCGGGCTAAACTACCACACCGGGCGCGCGAAGTATCTCTGGACACTACCAATGTTCCACGCGATGGGCTGGACATTCCCATGGTCTGTCACCGCCGTGCGAGGCACGCATTACTGCCTGCGCAAGATTGATTACCCCGAGATCTGGCGCGTGCTGAAGGAAGAAGGTGTAACGCACTTCAACGCTGCGCCGACTGTCAACACGCTTCTCTGTGCCGCGAAGGAAGCAGAACGCTTGCCACAGCAAGTTCGCGTCACAGTCGCTGCGTCTCCGCCCTCAGCATGGCTTTTCGAACAAATGACCAACCTCAATCTACAACCCGTGCATGTCTACGGTCTCACCGAGACGTATGGTCCCATCACCAAGGGCTATCACATGCCAGAGTGGGATGTTATCCCCGAGAAGGAGAAGTACGACCGCATGGCAAGACAAGGGCATGGCTTCATCGTGGGTCTGCCTGCCCGCGTTATTAAGACAGAGCAAGAAGAGGGCGTGCTCATTGACGTTGAAAGAAACGGCGAGGAAATCGGTGAGATTGTGTTCGAAGGTAACATTTGCGCGAAGGGATACTACAAGGATGCTGAAGCGACGCGCAAGTTGTGGGCGGGAGGTGTGAGCCATAGTGGTGATTTGGCTGTTTGGTTTCCAGATGGCGCGATCAAGATTTTGGATCGTGCGAAGGACATTATTATTTCTGGTACGTTGACCCTCCCCGTTTCTATTCATCCCTCTTACTGATTCGATCTCACACAGGCGGCGAAAACATCTCCAGCGTCGCCCTCGAAGCCATGCTATCCACACATCCCTCCATCCTCGAAGTCGGCGTATGTGCCGTCGCCGACTCGCACTGGGGCGAGCGGCCCAAAGCATTTGTAACCACCAAGGACGGCACGAACAGCGAGAGTCTGGGCGCGGAAGTGATTCAGTGGGCGAAAGACAATAGTGCGATTAGTAGATTCATGGTGCCGAGGGAAGTGGAGGTTGTGGCTGAGCTGCCGAAGACCAGTACAGGGAAGATTAAGAAGAATGTACTGAGAGAGTGGGCGAAGGGGAATAGGGATGCGAAATGAAAACGCGGATTAGAGCAAGGGAAAGAGTGAAGAACCATGTGAACGGGAGTGGATCTGTGTACGCTATGTCAATGCTTGCCGCTTATCTACCCAGGCGATTGTGATTCTTGCAGTAAAAGTCTGGCCAACTTAAATCGAGGATGTTCTTGTAGCGTGGGAGAATACCGTAAAGCTCAGGGTGGAGGAGAGTTTCGCGATGCTCGTGTTCTCGGCACCTCCACACTACCATGTTGCCGATGAATACCAGTAGCCTGCTCGACAGTTGGTACTCTTGGAAGGTCCAAGCTCTCTTGAAGTACTTTTGAGGTAAAGTTATTTGAACACCAAACGTCTGTATCGACACGGACCCTGCTGAGCAAAGGTCGATGATAGTTTGAGGAGGGGCGGCGCGAGGAGATTGGCCTACGCCGCGCAATTCGTGATTCGCATCTTCGCCATCAGCGGCGACAATTGTGAGATACGCTTCGCTATAGATCGTTGCCATTCGTCCGATGAACAGTGCCTTATGCTCGTCATCATTTTGGATAATCAAAAAAGAGTCCGCCCATAGGCACGTGAAGCGGATTTCGCGGATGAAGAGAATCGCGTCTCTGATGGTACGCGGTATCTCGCTCCAGTGACGGGACAAGGAGTTTGGAAGCAGTAAACTCTCATGGCTCTCACGACGAAGCTCGAAATTGGCAACCCTGCCCCATACATAGGACAAAGCAAGATAGCGCTCACCAGGCAACAACTTTGTTATGCACATCCGTTTCGCATCGATAACGAGTCGGGGTGTACTTGAAGCCTTTTCCCATGTGCTACCTTGGCATATGTCATGCGAGTTGGTGCAATCGTCGATCCATGCGCTGATGTCAGCTTTGTTCGTCCATGCTGAATCTAGGACCTGGATGTATCCGGATGAGACTATCTTACGTGGGCTGTGAAACACCACCGGTCTTCGGCCATTGAAGTTATTGTGCAATCCACATTGCATTCAACCTCGACCCCAGGCACCGTCAGTATTCTTTTGATGTGGAGGTATATGTTGGTACACATCTGGCATTCGACCCTCTCAGCTAGGTCTGCGAAACTACCAATGCATTGTACGAACGCTGCGTCTGGAGTAAAAAGCAACCTGCTCCTATCCTCTGGCATCTCTGGTTCGATGTGGTTCCCGGCAGTTCCACGTTGATCTTGCGTTGTGGAGCGCGATGGCATGGATTTCCAGCATGAATGCGACATGATCCAGTCTTCCAATGGATTCGAGAATAACGGATCCATGGAGGTGGAGGGTCCATCGTAAACTGCTGTGGAGCCGGGCGCTGGTCGTTCGCTATGTGATGATGAGTCCATCGGAGGTAAGATGCCGTCAGATCTTTTGAATGTAGAGATTCGACCAGACACCATGAAGTTTGTGTAGGCAGTGTCAGGCTTTCGTGTGAACGTGAACAAGACGAGGCAAAGAGATCCGAATTTGACATGGCAGGTATACGAAATCATAAGCCTGACACGTGCCTAACAAGAGACTCGCATCCATTGGTAAACTTTCTGTACACGCCGAACGCCCCAAATGGAGAGTATACAAAGACGGGCATCTTTGTAGGCCTGGCATGTTGTGTGAACGAGTGGTAGTGGGTCTGTCTTCCGCGTCGTCATCGCTCCAACGGTTTGGGGCTCGTGCTTTGGACCTCAGCTGCCTCCACAATCCATTGTCCCTTCCAGCGCCTACCGTTGCACCTCAATCGGGCTGTAAGCGCACTTCTTGCGCGACGACGTGTATTCACCGTTTGACTTTGTGACACTTCACTCGCTGTAATTAACCGCCGCTTCCTGCGTCACATCTACGGTAGCCACCAGGCCACGCTAAACGCTCACGCCAGCCACCAACGTTCCTACCTCTCGATCCAGGCACCCGTATCAGAACAGCCTTCACAAGCACTGGGATCACGCAAAGCTAACTACGTGCAATCAACATGGGTCTCTCATACAACATCTACCTAGACTCATCAAACATATACGGATGCAAGAACTGCAAGACACACCTCTCCAACCACGATGACATCCTCAGCAGAGTGAGATTGCTCATATGCGCGAAACATCTTCAAGTTACGTATTGACAGCTTCCAGAACTTCCGCGGTCAGCACGGCAAAGCGTACCTTTTCGATAGCGTCGTCAACGTCACCGAATCCGAGCCCAACGAGCGCAACATGACCACCGGTCGCCATGTTGTACGCGACATTCACTGCAAACAGTGCAAGGAGACTGTGGGCTGGAAATACGACAAGGCATACGAGACCAGCGAGAAGTACAAGGAGGGTAAGTACATTCTGGAGGCTGAGCTGTTATGTACGGTGACGTAAGGGCGACAATGTCTTGGGCGGCGACAACGGATCATCTGGATATGCATTATGAGGTATATTTATTGGCGTTGGATATTATACGGGGAGGGCATGCATATGCTCTGGTTATGAGAGGATATGCTCTGGGTTATGGGAGGACAGCTCTGGGTTATGGATGGAATGGCGTACAGGCAGGGATGGGATCTGGTTTACTTGGGTACGTCGGCTTGCTCAAACGCTCCATCCAACCTCGACGACTATGCGATGTCGCATGCGCTTCGACGTATCCGAAGGCATGCTGATATTGAAGTCCTACCAGGCAATGCGGGGCATTTCAGCTGGGACCATGCCTCAACTGTTCAGCACGTTTCGCACCGCGCAGTACTCAACTGACGGGTGTCCAGAACATGTACACTTGCGTATCATTTTTCTCTGATATCACACGAATAGCACACGATTTACAAACACGATCATGCGGCTACTTGCTAGCTACACTCGCTTTGGTGATGAAGCTACCCCGCTGCCCGCCCAATCGTACCTCGGCGGGACCACGCTTCCTACCATCCGACAGCATCATGGAGCAGCTCCGAAGGAAGCGCGTGTCGTCAGGCGCCGCCATCACATATGTAGCAGCCTTCTCCACTTTGGTCAGCGACTTCGGATGCTTCGATTTTGTTCCTACTTCCTTTTGTAATTCCGATTGTAAGATATTGACATCACATCACACAATATGGCAAAAGACACCATGAAAGCAGTAGTCTTCAAGGGAACAGGCAAGGTCGTGATTGAAGACAGGCCCGTACCAAAGATTCAAGATCAGACTGACATTATCGTCAAAGTCGACAAGGTATCATGCTACCAAATTCAGGAGACACGAACAATTCCTGACATTCGATAGACTGCACTATGCGGAAGGTACACTACACCTACATCTACAATACACCTATAATCCCAACTCACCAACTTCAGTGAACTCCACGTCTATCGCGGCCACCAGCCTTCCAAACCCGACTTTATCATGGGCCACGAATTCACCGGGCACGTATCCGAAGTCGGATCCTCCGTCAAGAGCGTCAAAGTTGGCGACTACGTCGTCTCGCCCTTCACAGTGTCCTGCGGCGAGTGCTTCTACTGCACGCATGGCTATTCGTCTCGCTGTACCAAGTGCTTACTTTTCGGCTGCCCGTTACTCGATGGCGCGCAGGCAGAGTTTGTGCGTGTTCCTCTGGCCGACTCGACGGTCGTCAAGGCGCCCAAGGACATCAAAGATGAGGCATTAGTACTGATGGCGGATATCTTTCCTACTGGTAAGCTCAGTGAAGCGGAGTGGAGATTGTAACCAGGAGACGTGTGTACGAGGAGTCGAAGATGCCAAACATACACCGAACCACATACTAAATCCCACCAGGCATGTTCGCCGCCAAAAACGGGTTTCAATACTCGACCCCCCAAGAAATCGCCGACAGCGTCGTCGTCCTCATCGGCTGTGGCCCCGTCGCCCTCTGCGCCCTGCTCAACCTAACAGACTACAACCCCAAAGCCATCCTCGCCGTCGACTCCGTGCCCTCGCGCCTCGAGCTCGCAAAGTCCCTCGGCGCCGAGCCATGGAACTTCCAGACCGACCGCGCAGGCCTGGATGCGCGCGTCAAAGAACTAACCGACGGCCGTGGGGCTGACGTTATCGTGGAAGTAGTGGGCTTGAGTCCGGCGCTGCGCATGGGGTTCGAGTTGGTGAGGCCGTGGGGCGTGATTAGCAGTGTGGGCGTGCATAATGGGGAAGTGCCGTGGACGGGGAACGAGGCGTATGGGAAGAATATCAGGGTGCAGATGGGCAGGTGTCCGGTTCGGAGCGTGTTTGAGGAGGCGTTGGCGAAGTTGAAGAAGCATCAGGATAAGCTTGGGTGAGTCTGTTGTCTGCTATTTGGGCGTGAGGAAGCTAATTGGTGCAGATTTATGGCGGACAAGGTTATGCCGTTGAGTGAGGCGGTGGAGGGGTATGATATCTTTGATAAGATGAAGGTGCAGAAGGTGGTGTTTGAGGCGCAGAAGTGAACGTTTGCTATCAATTTCAGAATTGAATGACGATTGCTCGAGGCGTTTGGAGGTGGATGAGTGCATTAGTCGGTGTTGTTGGAGAGGCTGGATGTAGTCCAAGTGCGCTTGTGGTGGCAATCAAAACAACATATCAATTTCAACCAGTTGCTGTTGATCAAGCACGCATTTCATGTGGGATAGCAATGTGAACAAACCACGTCTCGAAGTGTTGAGCATCTCGGTTCGTTTGGCCGTTGCTCCACGAGGCTGCTCGTTGTGGCTTCATCTGGCGGACCGTGCTTCTGCGGGGCTGGCAAGCTCTCGACAACGAGCAAATGTGCAGCGCCACTTGGATGCATGGTGGTTGCTCCCACTGTGTGACGGGAGCTGCTGCTACACGAGGCAATCTACACGTATTGTGTAGCTCCAAAGTAGTCAGGCGCAGTCCCATTGAATACGGCAAGGGCCATGTCCGTTCGCCTCGCTAACAACTACCCAAGAAGCTGCGAACCGGAGACTGTAGTCTTCCTCTCTGTCTGCAGTGAACGTGCTCTTCATCACCATCCTCCACCATCGTGTCTGCACTTCGACCACGTTTCCCCCAATTCTCTTCCTCCGCCTCTTGATCTCCTCGTCCCCTTGGTGTTCATCTCTCTCACTTCTCGGTAGTCTACCCGCACCGACCACCTTCCCCGCCACTTCCGCACCACTGTGAGTCGCTGCTCCAACGCAACAACACAATTCCCGTCAACACTCGCAGAACATTGACTGACACGCCAAATTCAAGGCCTCCCTACGCGCCCTTCACCCTCCTCACCTAGGCCCTCTCTCCGTTCTCGCCACTCTCGTAAGTGGTGTGCTGTGTCGCGTCGCAAAGTTACGTCACTGACCGCGTCGGCAGCTCGCTCCCAGGCCATTCCTACACTATGTCCACCGAAGAGCCCCAGCCCGCCGCTGGCCAGGATGCTGGTCGCGTCGCCGAGCAGCTTGACCGCTTGAACATGGACGGTGAGGCCGACGTTGCCCCGCGCACCGAGCAGGAGTACTCGGACTCGCAGCTCACCCTGCGAGCCATTGTGTCTTCGAAGGAGGCCGGCGTGATCATAGGCAAGGCGGGCAAGAACGTCGCCGACCTGCGTGACGAGACGGGCGTGCGCGCCGGCGTCAGCAAGGTCGTCCAGGGCGTCCACGACCGCGTGCTTTCCGTCACGGGCAGCCTGTCTGGCATCTCCAAGGCATACGGCCTGGTCGCCAAGGGCCTCCTCGACGGCGCACCGCAGATGGGCATGGGCGGTCTCGTCCGCACTGACGGCACCCACCGTATGTTCCCTCACACACGCCACAAGCAAAGCTAACGCCCACAGCCATCCGCCTCCTCATCTCGCACAACCAGATGGGCACCATCATCGGGCGCCAGGGCCTGAAGATCAAGCAGATCCAAGACGCGTCTGGCGTCCGCATGGTCGCGCAGAAGGAAATGCTTCCCCAGTCGACCGAGCGCATCGTCGAGGTACAGGGCGCCCCGGCTAGCATCGAGAAGGCCATCTGGGAGATTGGCAAGTGCCTCATCGACGATCAAGAGCGCGGCTACGGCACTGTCCTCTACAACCCCTCTGTAAGGGTGCAGCCAGGCGTTGGGCCCGGCCCTCTGTCCAACGGTGGCGCTGCTGCAGGTCTCAGCGGAGGACGCTCGTACAACCGCACTGGGCACGGCGCCGACTTCAGCGACTCCCCTCCCACGTCGTACAACTCTCGCCGCTCTGGGTCCGACGCTGCGAGCCGACCCCCGCCCCCGACGCACGACGAAGATGGCGTGGAGCTGCAGACGCAGAATATCAGCATCCCCAGCGACATGGTCGGCTGCATCATCGGGCGCGGCGGCAGCAAGATCAGCGAGATTCGCAAGACGTCCGGCGCCCGCATCTCCATCGCCAAGGCTCCCCATGACGATACTGGCGAGCGCATGTTCACCATCACTGGTAGCGCCAGTGCCAACGAGAAGGCCCTGTACCTGCTGTACGAGAACCTCGAGGCCGAGAAGATGCGCCGCAGCCAGGCGCAGGAATGAGCCATGTTTCACTCGATTCGGTCATGACGAATAGACAACCGCGGCATCATCACAAACGCTCTGGCGTTGACGGCCCACCAAAAGCACGGGCTTGTTTGCTTGGTCTTTTCTGCTTTTCTTATGGATACCAGGGGTTGTTCGGGGCATTATTCCTTTATGTTCAGATCAGACATGTGTCGAAATCTGGCTGCAGATTGAGCGTGTCACGAGTGTCATGACTAATGGCTTTTGATATCCGGACAGCGCGTCTTGCTTGCGATGCGGTCGAAGCAGATGCTTGCGTCCATTTTTCCTTTTACTGTCTGGGGAGCTGGTGCGAAGACGAAGGCGAAGAAGAAAGAGCATTCTCACCGACACTCCTATCCGACGACTCCTGTACCCTGCTTCCTAATCACTCTCCCTCACCCTACACCACTACACGACACAACACTACACTACTTGAGGCCCTCCTTACCTACTACTCTCTCCTAAATACCAACAAACAATGATACCAAGTATGATTTGAAGATGTGTTGATGTGACGCTAGGGTATGCAAGCTGAGAAACGTCATCAGGTCCAGACGGAGATCTTTCATCGTCCAGCACTTGCTTGCTTCACGATCTTACACAACAACACACTTCACTTTGACCGTCAATACAATGTCGCACAATAGCCACACGACGAGCAAAGTCTTGCACATCTACGCGACGACGAACTTTCTGCATGCAAAGCTGCAGCTCGCGGTGAGATTCGGCGACAGCTTGGCCCTCGCTTATCCTTCTATGCATTGCCACTCACCGCCAGGGTCACGTAGGGCTAAGTCGTACAAATTGCATGCCCGACTGATTTCCGAACAGCTTTTGCTGGAGGCTAAACCGTCTTTGGATACATGCATGGTTGAATAAAGATGACCTTGACCGCACTTTGTTTCTTTCTCCTCAATTCTGCACGTCCTCTTCATCTTACGATATTACGACTTTACGAACCACAATCTACCAGTTCAAGCGGATTTCTTAAAAGGAGGACAAAATGGCACCAGTCCAAACACAAACCATCACCGCGGTCCATGCATTTCCTACACATTCAGCCCGCGTCTCAAAAAAACGCCCAACCCGCACATCAACACCAACATCCAAATCCACGCCCAAATCTCTCTTATCTTACAGCCCCCAAATCCCCCCTTCAAACCCAGACATCAACCTGCCCCTCCTCCGCAACAAACTCCTCCTCGCCTGCCGCGCCTACATCCCCTCCCCTCTCCTCCATGCCGCCCTCACCGACGGCATCTACGCCCGCGCCACCCACTGGCTCACACCCCAATCGCTCGCCGCGTCGCGCCACGGCCGACGCAAACGCTACTTCATACTGCACGCACACGACTTTTCCTTCCAGGCCGTGAGTTCAGCGTGGGAAGCGCGCGTGGGCAGCGGCAGTCAGGGGATTGATGCGGGGAATGGGGTTGTGTTGTATGTTAAGGAGAGGAGCGAGTGGGTGGCTTTTATGAGGGGGTATAAGCAGCAGGGGAGGAGGGCGGGGGAGTTGTTGGGGGAGGTTGAGAGGGAGGTTGAGAGGGGGTGGAGGGGGGAGTGGAGGGGGAAGTGTGGGTTTGGAAATGATGAAGGGAGGGGGAGTGGGATCGGGAGTTTGAAGGGGGGTGGTGCGGGGCCCGTGTGGGTGCTTGTTAAAGGGGTTGTTGGGAGGATATGTAGGGGTGAGGCGTGAGTGTTTGGGATGGATTCGATGTTGTGCCATTTGTGGCGGAATGGCATTGAGGTTCAGGGAGCGGGTGGGTGCGGATGTATGGGATGGCGTTTTTTGACAGTGACAGGGTTGAGCATTTTCTGCGGTGAGATTTGGCACAATTTCACGACTTGCATGCGCTTTTTCGCCAAAGAATCGAACATCGATGACTAAGAAGCGCTCCTTGGCTGGTTTCTCGGAATCCACGCTATTATTGAGGGCATCCAACTTTGTCTGATCTGCTTGAGTGGTGTAAGGCGAGCATTTCGAGATTTGCACAGACTATCGAGAAGGAAGAAAAAACTTGTCCACCCTTGCTTAAAATCAAAGCCAAGTAGCATCTAATCAAGGCCATGCTCCAGTATTTCTGAATCTTCATCGTCGCTTTCCAATTTGGGTTTGACCACATGCCACCCCACGTTCCTTTAGCGAGGCATGGGTGAGGCTGAATGACGGGAGGCGGGCTCGTGCGCTTAGTTAGCGTTCCCCGGCTTAGTTCCGCGACTTGATGCCACGGTTGACTTTCGATCAAGTGAGAAAGTGGAAGTCACTTGCCAACTGTCACTCTTTTCA
>Ga0265798_10003969_pt1 | contig 20748 bp, 8 predicted proteins | sample P3T30metagenome_FD_192430 | JGI IMG/M metagenome (GOLD analysis project Ga0265798, IMG submission 192430) | Plant litter microbial communities from East Loma Ridge, Irvine, California - P3 T30 | ecosystem: Environmental > Terrestrial > Plant litter > Unclassified | place: USA: California... | reverse complement strand
GAGGAGCTTGGCGCTCTTCAGCGAGTCGACCAGGGCATTGGCTGCCATTGTGGGTATGCTGTAACTTTTTTTTTTGGTTCCTTACAGACAATTGACGGGTTTAGTCCTGAAGAAAACAAGTGTATCTGTGTAGGAGCTCGACTCGCTTGTATATGTGGCTCTGTTGCGCGATCACGTTGATAACGAACAATTGGTGGATAAACCTATTGTCTGGTGCTCCGCTTGAGGCTCCGCTCTTGCTCTTGGCGACTTCATAGGGCATAGTTTCGGTTCGGAATAGACGATAGCCGAAGACGCGTGACTTAGGCGTGGCCGCACACCGAAATGACTACACGATGTTATGGTTGACACGCCATGTTCTGGCGTACTGATGTGAGTCGTAAAAGCATGTCTCAACTCCTGCATGCTCATAATTAAATCGAGCGTAGCGAAGCAAACTGCACCACCATGCTCGTAATGAATGCCCTCGCAGATTCGTGTGAGATGTGACCGCGGCTAATTCAAACCGCGAGCATTCGCGCAAAAGAGCCTTCAGAGACCATCGCCTTTGGCTAGACGGGCTTTCTCATTTCGGGTCCTTCCATTCGCCCGGCGTCTAGCATCGATTCCGGTCCGATGCCACTCGTGCAGGCGCTGGCGTCGCTCCGCGTACAACTCGTGACTCCGTCCGACCAGTGGCAGTAGGAAGGACATTTCGCCCTCGGGCCTTTTGCTCGGCGGCAATCGATCGTATTCCTCCATGGAACGCGCGAGGTCTCGGTGCATGACTTTGATCGTCTGCAGGATGTGTTTGATCGCGTGGCACGTAGCACCAAGGTCGTTTGTCACGTTGCTCGGGTCTTGGAGACAGAGCAGGTAAGGCTGCTCCGGACGTGTGCGGCCAATGCGGTACTGACCCGCTCGCAAGTATTGCTTTCGCTTTCGAGCGGCGCGTATTAGCGCGTCTACTTGGGACTTCTGATTCTCGGGACTCAAGGTGTCGTCGAACGAAATCTTCCGGAAGAGCTTAGCTGGTCTGAGTTCGCTGACAACGTCTTTGGGCCGTATGGGAGCTCCGAGAGCAATGCCGTACTTGGTGGTATCGAATTTGGCCCAGAAAGAAAAGAAGTGGAGGAGCTGGGACGAAGGTGATTCATGTATGTCAGGCGGCGTGCCACGGCGAGTCAGCGCGGCCGCCAACATCATGAAGGTGCCATAGGCAGAAATGCCACCGATGAAAGGATCCACGAAGCCGCGAACGCCGAATGCTGTGCGCACAACGCCGTAGAGTTGTTTGATGTGAGGCAGCTTCTCGAGATATCTTTGCACTTGCGCATCTTGAAAGCCGCTTGATCTTGCGACGATCTGGATGTCGATCCCTGTCGCTTTATGCTGTGCAGTAATTATCGAGTGGCGAGCAGGGCGATACATGACACACATGTATTCACCTCCGTGTTGCAAAGTCGAGTAGACATGCTCCATTGCAGGTTGCATTGCATGCTGGCCAAGGCTTTTGTCAAACATGCCAATGTCAATATCAGAGTATGGCATCATGAGGCGAGTTTTGTATGAGCCAAAGGTATACGGTTGGTGGCCGGGAACGGAGGTGATAATGGTGTTTGCGGATCTCATAACATGAAGTCGCGCCTTCCGCTCCGCGCGAGTGGGTGACATATAGCCGGCGAACGCTGCAATCTCGAGGTCGAGAATCTGAGCCGCAGTGATTTCCTTCTCCCGCACCTCGTAGCTTTGAGCCCATGGTATGGGTATGGGCGGGAGGGTATTGCTGGTTTGAGGCTCGATAGCCAGACCTGTATAATCGAGAGACATTTGGCGCGCCGGAAGCACCCATTCGCCATCTTCGGGTACAGGATCAGAATGTGCCTTTTTTGCCTCTCTTATTTGTGCACTCATTGCCAAACTATGCGTCCTCCAATCTACAAGGCTCTCCTTGTGGACATGTGTGCTCCGTACAGCCTCACGCTCTTGTTGTTGCCTTTGCTCCTCGTTCAAATGCGTCGAATCATCCTTAATCAACACGTCCTCGTAGATGGCTAAGCGTTGCGCTCTTCGAGTTTCCTTTTCTGATGGTTTGTCAGACGTGAAAGTGCCTCTTCCTGCCTTGGTGGTACCTCCTGTTGATGTAGTGTACGATCTTCGTAGTTGCACACATTTTCGCGAGCGCATGCTATCTGGCCAGCGCGTGGCATTGATTGTCGACTTTCCTACGCGGCTGGTGTGCGAAACAGTCGCCCGACCGCACGCCGACTGTAGGGTGGATGTCGCATGAAGAGCGTTGGCTGCATAGCAGCGAGCGCTTTGCATGAGCTTTCCTGATCGTGGTGTGATATTTGTAATGGTGTGGAGGTCGACAATCTCATGGCCGTAGTGCCATTTGACATTCGCGCTCGCGAGTCTCGAGCGGAGTATCAAGCGCCGAGCTGTAAGTTCGTAGCCTCGACTCGTCTAGTACCACTGTGCACGACGTTGGAGTGACGTTGAAGGTCACGTGCTCAGCTGGGCTAGCCTCGGTTCCTGCCGCTTGCATCGATTCGATTGCGCTCTCTCGACGACTTCCACCAGCTCTGCCCTCTCGCAACAACTTCACACTACCAGTCTTTCTTGTAACATCACAGCATGTCTCGCGGCGGCGGCACTACTCTCTACGTGACTGGCTTCGGCCACGGCACTCGCGCGCGCGACCTCGCTTTCGAATTCGAACGGTACGTCACCAACCAGTCGCCAGCGACCAACCGCCCGTCCTCCAATGCCCATACCGTCACGCGCCTGTGATGCTCGATCCCGGCCGCAATCCCTCCCTCCCACCTTCGTCGTATCACCGAGCGAATCCCCCGACCCACCATCGAGTCCTCCGAGCTCCTCTCACGCGCGCGCCCGACGCCGGCTGCCCTGCAATCGAAGACGTGTATTGACAAGACTCGAAGGTATGGACGTCTTGTCCGCTGTGATATTCCAGCCCCCCGCACTGCCTCGAGCAGACTGTGAGTACACACTTGCCCGAGTCGCGGCCGGTCATGGATGCTGACCACGCATGCAGCTTCGCATTTGTCGAGTACGAGAGCCGTCGCGATGCTGACGATGCCTACCACGAGATGCATAACAAGCGTATCGGTCGCGATGATCTTCTGAAGATAGAGGTATGAGCGCCTCGAAGAGAAAGCCATTGGCCGTCACCGCTAACTCTACACAGTGGGCACGTACTCCTCCTTCTGCCAACTGGCGCTTTGATGTTGCCACTGGACGTCCGATGCGTGACGGCGGTGGTGGCGGTCGCCGCTCACCTCGTCGTGGCCGTTCTGGCACCCCGCCCCGTCGTTCGACCCGCGACCTTTCTCCTCGTGGCGATCGCTACGACGACCGCCGCGGCGGCGACCGCCGTGACCGCGACCGTTCCCGCAGCCCGGATGAGCGCGACCGTGACACCAAAGACATCCGCGACCGCGAGGACCCCCGCGAGCGCGACGACGAGCGCGAAAGGGAGCGTGACCCTGAGCGCGACACTGAACGTGAAGCCGAGCATGTCGAACGTGACGAGCGCGATGTCGAGCCGAACGGCACCACTGAGAAAGAGCACAAGGGTAGGCTGAGAACAACCTTGGAGATCAACGATCGGGCAGCTAACGATCCCGTAGACAATGACGTACCACCACCACAGCATGACGATTTGGACACCGCCGAGTAGTATTATCGCGGTCGGGCAAGGAGTCGCGGTATGAGGTGTGAATAAAGACTCAAGTACGCAGGTTTGTGTGAGTATGTTGTCGAGAAGGAAGATGTCTGGTTTAATTCTGGCGTTATTAATGGAACGAGGGATGCCTCATAACAAAAGTTAGCAGAAACGATCGTCCACGAGGCTGCCCATTCGATATACCGAGTCCCTATTCCGTCCTATACCCCCGTTACTCCCCTACCGCCGGCAACCCAAGCCTTCACTCCTCGAGTCGATCCTTCGAAGTCTGCCCAAGATGACCACGTCGTACCCCGATCGCTCAGCGCAAGCCGGCCACGAGGCTGCCTATCGCCGATCATCCTGTTTCATGATCTCGATCTTTGGCCACAAGTCTTTTATATGTTTTTGGCTCGTCGGCTTCGTGAAAACGCCGGTAATGCTGACTTTCCTCCAAAGCTATCGTCTGAAGAACGAGATGTCGCGCTCGTGTTCAACCACAGAGCAAGGGAATCACATCATGTCATATCGCATCTGTGACGTGTGCCGTCGATCTGGTTGGAAATGACAGCTTCCACGTCATGAACATCACGTCGGGGCAGTCTTCCGTGGCGAACCAGCCTCCGGTCTTGCGGCACGCGCACGTCCACTTGTAAATCAACTAGAACTAGAACGACGCACGTGGCCTATAGTTCGGCTGGTACGGAGGTAGGTACTACGTATGGTCTACTGGCACTATCAATTGTAACGGTCTCTAAGCAACTTTGACCCTTGATTTTCCACGGAGACACGGTATGGAGCTCCTCCCTACACATTGTTGCTGAATCAAAAATGATTTTGTCACCGATGTGCCCTGCGATGATGCTCGCGCTTGGTCGATGTCGGATTGATCCGGACCACTCTATTGGAAACACGCTTTAATGTTTGGCATCTTCATTCTCGGAGCAGCTGCCCTAAACCTTTGTTCACCGAACCCACTCATCTGAGGATCAATTATCGAACCTCCTTGCCGCCCGCCGTGCCTGCCCTATGCCGTCTTCCAGATGAAGACTGGAATAGTCGTGCACGTGCTGGGGCTTCCAGGGGACAAATTGAGCGGGACAACTCCCTGGTGATGCTGGTTGTAGCCTGTCCCGATTGACATGTCCCTTATTACTCGCGTGCTCTCTCGAGGTGTGGGGGGAAATCGAACAGATTCGCTTCTCGGCTGCTTGCCTTATTACTCGCTCCGCAGCAGCGTTGAGTTTGTCTTCACACAGAGCGCCCTCGTATGCGATGTGCAGTACAGCCTGAGACACGCATGGCAAGGCTCGGAACAGCTTGCCACGTGCTTGTTTGCCTGTAGACTTGGACCGACCTCAGTCTTTGCCCCGCCAGCTGCACCACTTCTCATCTCTAGGTACCATGGGCAATTGTCACACAAGGCAACACGCGACAACGACAACGATAATGACTGCTGAACTCGCTTCCACTTCCGCTTCCACTTCCACTTCCTCACGCGAGTCAACTGAGGCGCATCGTGATCCACAAGGCCTCGACCCGGTCCAAGGATAATTTACCCGTTACGCCCCGCTGGCTAGGCGACGGAGTAAGTTCTCTCGTCACCTAGCGGACTGCACAAGCGCAGGGATGCCCAGGGCAAAACTAGACCTTCACCAATGGCACAATCCCGTCCTCCACATGGCCGGCGAGGGCCCTGCGTGGGAATCGCCCAACGCCCTCTCGCCTACTGACTTCGCTCGTGTGTGTTCCTCCTTCCTATGCTGTCGTTATCCCTGCTCTACTCTGCTCTGCTCTTGCAATCTGTTCCCTAATCTCTACACTCGCTTTGCCGCTGTTCTTGTCTTTCGCGATAACCACACTGCTATCTTATCCACTCAAAATACCAATCGCTTTCGCTCCTTCCGCTCGCGCATACCACTAGAAGATACAGTACTTAGCCATTGAGCCTTAGCGATCCGTACTTCGAACATCCCCAACCATATACTCAGCTCAGACGAGAAAGGACTCTGCCGACCAGACAATCAGTACACACTCTCAGGACCGTTGGACATATCTACCGCCCGCCCTCACATCGAATGATCTCACATCTGCCGAACAACCAGTCAACTCAGTCCACGCAAACACACAGCCACACACCAAATCACAATATGGGCATCATCGAGACCCTGCGAGCAAAGCTCGAAATCTATCGCCTCGAGCAACGCTACACCCGTCGCGACAAGCGCACCACATGGGTCTCCGGAGCGCAATATGTGGACGGCGAGTACGTCTACGGCAACGAGTCGACCGTCACATCGCCCACATCCAGCACTAGCAGCAGAGGGAGTGGCTTCACAGGGAAGATGGCCGGCGTCAAAGTCGCCGAGGTCTTCTCAGGGAAGGGAGACAGGAGGAGAAGCAAAGTCTGGTGATGAGTGACTTGAGAACATGCGTTTGTGTGTGTTCAAGGCATCCCATGGCAATGCCCAACGAATTGAGAAGCGACAACATGTCCGGCGCGAGTCCGCCGACAGAGCAAATGGAGGATGCAAGGCGTCTTTCAAAGGGGATTGAAGACAAGAAAACGGGTTATGACGGCACCCTCAAAACGGGCGGAAGATACGACAGGGCAAGAAGAAGAAGAAGAAGAAGAAGAAGAAGAACGGCCGTTGAACAACGAGCCTTTACGCCTGACTGCTGGCTTTCTGTGTGGCTGGTCTGCTCCTGGCCCAGCGAACGAAGAAAAGATGGAAAGGGCTTCGATCGTTCCTTACCCTCATTTCTACCGTCTCTCATTGATTTCCTTTTTTCTTATTGTCTGGCGATCTGGCATTCTGCTGTTTTTGACGATTCAAGTATCTGGGCTGTTTTTCCTTTTCTTGCGAGCTCGTGAGCGAGCTCGTTCTTGGCTTCGCATCGGTGTACATATTGAAGCATATGAGCTCTATGAGCGATTTCACCAAAGACACATGTGCAAATCACACCTGCGTGCTCTTATTCCTCTCTATCTTGCAAGTATGCTGAATACGTGATCCCTTGCCACAGGATTGCTGTCTGTCTGTCAACCTATATCATTATCTCAGACGGTAGAAAGCAGAAAAACTCTAACCAACGACGATTGCATTGCCGGCCGATGAATAAGCAAAGAATGCGAGCAGAACATGAGGTTCAAGCATGAAAACCGTTCCGAGTCCGTCGTGCATGCACGTGCATAGAGTACAGTACAGTAACAATAAAGAAGACTTACCTTCAAATCCATTAGATACGACCTTCCTCTCCGGCCAGGTTTGACTCGATGCGATCTAGTTTAGGAGGAATGTACGCCCCCATTAGAATACATGCATTCGGAAAAGATGGTCAGGGCGGGAGGGGAGAGAAAGCGTGTTGCTTCTACACTACTATGCACACTAATTCGGTGTGATTTAGACATATGTATATGGCACAGCGAGATGACATGTACATGAGGCTTTCTCAGGCCTTCTCACCATGACCTGACATTACATGTACTTTGACACCATAGAGTTGAACCGACCTACAATTCTTAAAGCGAGTAGTAAAGCTACATAGATTAGTCCTAACCAACCAGTCCCGATATTTCGACTGTAAATCTAGTCAAGATCGAAAGCTCCAGTAATGAGAAAAGCCAGAAGAACACTGTACAACGATGCAAAAGAGGTTTCTCGAATGAACGCAAACCTCTCGAGGAAGTTCGAGGAAACAAAAACAAACGGTCTTCGTATAAGTTGTCTTATTCTTTAATGAATCTTTCATCGTTCAGCATTTCCCACGCTCGAAATGGTAAAGCAATAGAGAAAAGGGAATAGTACCCTTTTAAAAAAAGACAATGCCGATAGTGGGGGACATAGAATAGACACACAAAAAAGTGCAACAAAATGCCCCTCTCGAAGAACGCCCCAATACCGCCCAAAAGAGGTGTGTGTATGTGTGAACAACAGAACGTAATCACCCTCCCCCAGGATCTCCTCTTCTCCTCTCTCCTCTCCAACAATCCGCCAGCAAACAGTCAATTCAAGCATTACCGTTGCATCACAATATCACCATCACCTTCCTCCTCTTCACTCAAAATCTCTCCATTCCCGCTGTAGCCACCACTGTGTCGGCCGAAGCCGTTGGCTCCCCTCGAGCCGCCGCCGAGGTCGCCGTCTTCCTCGTGACCGTCGAGCTGGCCGGCACCGGCGCCCTTGGCGTCGATCTGCTGCTGCAGGACTGCCTGCGCGCTCACAATCTCGGCCAGGCGCTTGAGGCGCGGCGTCTGCAGCCAGCTAGGCGTGTACGTCTCGAGAGCGGTGATGACGCGGGGCTCCGCGATCTCGTATGGGCCTGAATCCTCCATATCAACGGCTTGCAGGAGCAGGACGTCGGATTTGGGGTCGGTGACGCGCGAAGCGACGGCTTTCATGATCTCGCCGTTGATGGGCTGCTCGTAATCGGCAACGAGGTACTGGTTGAGCAACTTCTGAATTTGGTTGGGAGTGAGCCTAGGAAAGGTTGTGTTAGCATTGGGTTATTTCGTCATTAACCCGATCATGCGGTCAGATACTTACATCCAGCAGATATCCTGGATGATCTCAATGTCATTCAGAGTAGCCTTCTTCAGCTGCAGTAGCTTAGTGGCTTGCATAAGGTGCTCAAGCTGCAGCGTGCCTTCGGGCATGTCGTGGCTCTTGCACCATTCCTCGATGCGTGTGATGTTGTAATTGATTTGCAGACCTCGCTTCCAGCTGAGGAAGTTTCGGCGCATGAGGAGATCGTTGAATGCTGTAACGCCGACGAGTCGCAGAAGCTCGGTGACGGTCTGTGTGATGATGGTGTCCTCAATGTAGAATGCCTTCATTGCCTTGAAGACGTTGTTCAGGAGAGACAGCAGGTTGTCCATGCTGAATGCAGGTGCGTTTGACGATTGCAGGAGTTTGCCGAGGAAACGGTTGCTTTCGTTTGTAACGAATCCAGGCAAGCTCTGGCTCTCGATGATGGCAGGCACGATCATCTTTTGGAGCTTCTTCTTCAACACCTTCATCCAAGTGTGGTAGATGTTGAACTCCAAGCTCTCAAGATCGTGCTTGACGATCTCGAGTAATCGGTCATACTCGAAGTTGTCAGTCTTCTGTGCCTCGTACCAGTCTTCTGCCAAGAACACAAAGGACAGCATTTCGTGAACGTTGCTGAGCCAGAATGCACCCGGGTTGACGGCCTCATCCCCGTCATGCTGCATCACCTCCTGTTGGATAGACTGCATGACATTTGCGAGGAAGCGCTCGCTCTCTTTAACGAAGCCGTTGTTCCACATTTCACTGGTAACAAGGTTGATAAGGTAAGCAGGGAAGAGGACCTCTTTGTCAGTTGGTGGCGGTGTCGAGCCCGGTGAAGGGATCTTGAGGTTTCGGATCAGGCCCATCGTGACTTCGTCGTTGAGACCGTCCTCATCGGCGAGCAAGTTCTCGAGCTCCATCTCGACGCTTTCTTGTGCAGGGTTGAAAGTCGAGCCGGAAAGATTCTGAGTGTGGCCGGATACCGCACCGAATGCCATAGAAACAGGTCTCGGGTTGAACGCGCCGCTGAAGCGTTCGCTGTTGATCTGCTCGGGACCAGCGGACCTACGCTTCGGTTTCTTGCTGGACACCAGGTTGATAAGTCCGCTGGCCTGCGCAGGTTGCTGGTTGAAGCCGTTGGCACCCTCGCCGTTGACGGGCACAGCACGTTTCGCGAGTTCAAGCTCATCCTGCAGATCGGCAAGTTGCTGCCTGAGCGAGAGCTTCTCTGTTTCGGACACAGTCTTGCTCTGCCTGGTAGCCTCAAGCTCTTGAGACGTAGTGCGAAGCGACTCTCGGAGTGTTTTCTCCTCATCTTGTAGTCGTCTCATCGCGGATGTGCTCTCGTCGTAGTTTGTTCGCAGCTTCTGCATTTCCTGCTCCATAGCACCGAGCTTGGCTGCTGTAATACCAGCCTGGTTGGCCTCGGTCTGGAGGTCTTTTGTCCGGTTCTCGAGGGCGTTGTGTCGTTCTCTCCAGGATTTGAGCTGCGATTCGTAATTCGAGACTTGATTCTTGAGCGTTTTGTTCTCAGTCCTTACGGTACCGAGACTCTGAGTGAGCTCAATGACTTTGTTTTCCAGCTTGTAAGAGATCTGCTTGAGATCGCGAGCCTCTTCGCGCACGGTCTTGTACTCCTTCCTGGCCAACTTACCGCGCCAGAGACTTTGTACAAGAGTGACCTTGCGACGGTAGTCCCTCCAGCCACGGAGCTGGTATCGACTCCGCCACGAGCGCTGAATGATTCTCACAGCGTCACCAATACGCTTGTCAAGAATCATCTTGCGCAGAACGAAGGCCTTGGCCGCCGCTTCAAAGACGATGAGATCGTTGCGGAACTGTACGTATTTCTTGCGGTCTTTCGAACCCCTCCAAACACGTTGGATATCTGTGGCACCTTTGATCCGACGGAGTTCGTCGGCTTTCTCGCGTGCAAGATGACCTCGTGCGAGGGCTTGAAACGCACGGAAGCTGTCGGTGGCCTCGAGATAGCGGCGACGGTAGTATTTGGCCCGCAGGTTCTTCTGAATCATGATCGCAGCGTCGTTGAGGCGAGCGGTGCGCAAGCCCTCCAAGAATGCGAGCATGCCGGCGCGGAAGAAGATCTTGGTGAGACCAAGCTGGTATTTGTCGGTTCCATCGTTCTTGGGTTCACCGAGCGCCTGGCGGAGGATGGCATTACCCATCTCGCGAATCTCGGTCGTCCACTGCGTCGAGGGAATGAGCATGTAATATCTGAGTGCGAACTCCTCGTAGACCCATCTTGTCGGGTATCCAGCACAGCTAATGCGAACAGTCTCAAGAACACCACAAGCGCGTAGCTGACTCAGAACCATTGGTCCCTCGAACTTCCACGACTCTTTGCTCTCGTTTGGCTTGATACACCTGATATAGTGCACATCCGTCGAGTTGATGGTCTGCATCAGTTCGATCAAACTGCTCTTGAAGATGCCACCGAGTGTAGGCTTCTTCGCCGAGACAGCACTTCGTTTAGTGACGGTGGTGCCTGCCTTGGGGTTCGCATTGGGCGCCTCGCGATCCCTAACAGCTGCCGACGTTTCCAGAACCTCCGCAAGGAAAGAATTCGAGGTGCTCTTGAGGTTCTCCAGATGCTCATCGGGCACACTGTCTCTGTTCTTCTCAATAAAGCCCTCGCTCTCGTATGTGACGTCAACCGCATAGTGGCAGACGGTGAAAGCGCTCTTGCCAAATCTAGGCTTCTTGTAGAACTTGTTCTTGTCGCCAGAGTAGTTGTGGTGTAGCTTGTTGATGTAGCTTTCGTCCGAACCCATTGGCAATCTCGACTCCTCGTCCAGTAGCGCGAGCACTCCGAGCTTGCCTTCAATAAGGTCGATACAAGGCTGGTTGTCCGAGAAATCGATGAATTTCCAGTCGATCTCCTCACGGAGATACTCTTCTTGCTCCAGCTTGAACACGTGCTGGTTGAATTCTTGCTGCAGCTTCTCGTTGGCGTAGTTGATGCAGAATTGTTCGAAGCTGTTCTTGGCGAAATGTTCAAACCCGTAGATATCGAGAACGCCAATGAAGCTCTTCATCTGCGCGACAACCTCGGCAGGTCCGAGGAAGCCGTTCATGGTCTCCACAAGCCAGTCGAAGAGTGAAGAGTAGATGTACTTGGCCACAGAGTCACGCACAACGATAGCTTGGGCTTGGTTCAAGTTGGACATGATCTTCTCACCGCGCGTAACGAGCTGCTTCTTGACTGTCCATTTTGCAAAGTCGGCTGCATCGATACCCAAAAGCTCGCAAGCCTTGACAAGCGAGGGCTCGTCCGCAGCAAGCGATGAGTCCGACCTGGAAGCTGCGACTTTGATGTTTCCGATGTGCAAGAGAGCGGCCAGGACGCGCCAGAGCGAACTTTGGATCTCGGCAGAGACACCGAGTCTGGTGAGAGAATCCCTTGTTTCTGTGAAGTCCTTTGCATCGTCCACGCCCTCAATCACAGGTGCACCGCCTTGGTTGAGGTAATCGTAGTGTTCCACCGGAATCAGCCCAAGCTCTTCCCTCTCGGCATCTGATGCGCCAGCCACTAGCTGGTAAAAGATGTGGTAGTTGCGCTCCTTAAGCGGCTGGAAAACCAATCTTGAACGCTCGAGCAGGTACACACGCATTCTTGCACCAATAATGTCGGTTTCCTTGTTGAACATGATTTCGATGTACTTGCCGAATCGCGAAGAGTTGTCGTTGCGAGTAGTCTTTGCGTTACCGAAGGCTTCCATGATGGGGTTGGTGGCCAGAATCCTCTCTTCCGTTTCGCTCATGGTGTCGGTGCGGCCGCGGCTCCTCACTCCAGGTTGGTCTGGAGGCTCTCGCGTAGCGAAGTATCGCATGATGTATTTGGCACTGACAGTCTTGCCGGCACCGGATTCACCGGAGACCACGATAGTCTGGTTGTGTCCATCGCGGAGCATGTCTGCGAAGGCTTCTTCGGCAATTGCGAACAAATGGGGCGCTTGTGAAGATCGGTGCTTGCCAGCGTAGATTTGTACCATGCCCGGGACATATAGCGAGTCCACTCTTGCAAAAGGATTCGTGGCAATCAGGACGATGCCAGAGTACGTGTAGATCTCCTTCTGGGCATAGCGAAGCTTGATAGCCTGCAAGACTGCAGGCTCGTTCAGGTGAGAGAGATTCGTCAGGTCATCACTGGCCTCCAATATTGAAGGGTTCATAAGCGGTGGAAGGGAAGCATTGCTGTCGTTGAGCGCGGCAAGAGTCGTCTCGATCGTTTTGCTCTAATGAAGCACTCCCTGTCAGCCTGCGGAGTAGATACCTGGACGTCACATGCTTGCCAACATACCTCTCCATTTTCCAATAGAAACACCAGCTTCACGTTGTCCCCGTCAACAATCTTCTGCTCGACCTCGGAAGCAACCCAGCCCTCGGTCGAGTCCGGCTGCCAGGCCTGGGTGCCAACCTCGTAGGTGTGTGACATGGTGGTATTACGACCAGGCGCGCTTCCCAGTAAGGGAAGTCGCTGCTCAGTCGGTTGGGGTTTGTGTCCAGCTCTTCAGAAGGGATTCCTGAGCGCACGCAGGAGTGTAACTAGTAATACAGTGTTTCGGCCGTCTCTCTTCCAGGAAAAGTCGGCTATCGGCAGGAGGAGTTTGCCGTAAAGAAGCCAGCAAAGGGACAATTAGTAGCTGGTCGATGAATCAGAAGGGCCCTTGGGTAAACGCCAGCGCAAGCAGAGAGGGCTCCGTTCGTGTCACGTCCACGCGCGCAAGCAGGCGTGATGGCACCGACGGGCGGACGGCGGCGGTGGTGGGAGAAGGAGAGGGGTGTTGTTGGGTGATGAAGCGGCAGCGGTGATATTACAAGAGACAGAGGCCGGTATAGCAATGGGCGGTGTCCAGCATTATTATTGCACACTCCAACGGCGGCACAGCCAGAAGCACAACCTCTCGCCTTGGAAGGTCGGCGACCCCTTGAGAGGGCGGGCGGGAAGACGGCCGCTAGCTCGCTGGGGGCTTACGGCTGTTTGAGGTTTCAAAGACACGCCATCCCTGCCTCTTGCAGTGACCAGTGCGTGCTCGTGCAGACAAGGTACGATTGCGTTTGCTGTTTGGCTGTGTTTTGTTGTGTGCTGACACGACTGCTGGACAGCAAGGAAAAAGGGGCGAGTTCTTCACACACGGTACACCATTTTTTTTGTCCGCCTCGTATGCATGCATACAGTAGTCTTAGTGGCTCTTTCTCGCCTATCTGGTGCTGACTGGTGGCCATATGACCATGCCTGGCCTGCTCCTACTGTACCATTTACTGTATACATCACTGCTAATGTCTACGCCCCTGTGATCCAATGAAACACATGGAATACAGTAACCCTCACATGGCTATCTCCTTATGCAACGTATCTTCATCACCATCATACAATTGATCGCTATCTTTCCACTCCTCAGACCCTCACTCATCAGACCGGCCGCACGGTTCTCCTCCAACGGCCGAACGGTTCCAATGATTTTGTGAAGACGCCGGCCCTCTACTGGCTCTCGCAGAGACGGTCTGTACTAGCCTCCTAACTAAACACGACCACTACTGAAGCTTATCCCCTGCCAACCTGCCTCCTAGAAAGAACAATGCATCGAAGCAGTCACTTTTTCCATACGCACGTGTAGGATTATTATTATTGTTGAGACAAAGCATCTACGTTGCCGACCTTCGCCGGTTCGATGCTGACAGTTCTTGTGTAACGTTACGTCTTGGCGATGGAATTCAACGTCGGGTATGACGCTGTGGAAGATTTGAATCAAGTGTCGAGCAACCACAATGTCAAGCTTTCACTCGGCACTGCCTGCTTGAACATCAGGTCCAAAGGGCATACAGTAAGTACCAGGCAAATGGAAAGGCCACTCTCGCACCAATGAAGTAGACTACATCGCTTTTATTCATCATCAACCCAGAAATGTATAAACGCCTTTTTATCTCGAACAAATGCAAATGCAACGCCATCAACGAACAACCAGTTCAAACTCTCACTCCTCAGCAAAAGCGCCCGACCCAGACTCCATCCTTCCGACACTCCAAACCTCCTTCTCATCTTCGATCTCATCACCACTAAGACCCAATCCACCAGCGCCACCCTCAGCCTCCTTCCTCTCTCTTGCCTGAGTGCTCAGTCTGAGCGCGATACGCTTGAAGTACTCCTGCATGCTCCTCTTAGGGCCTGGCGCCAGAGCACCGCCAGCATTCGGGCTCGCCATGTATTTGTCGAAGACCTCGGCCTCCTCGTCTACGACGTTGAAAATTGCCAGGAAAGCAGCCTCGGCGGAGAGCTTGACGGGGATGACCATGTCGCGAACCGAGGCGAAGACGGGCGGCACGATGGACGGAAGGTGTGGGCGCACAACGTCGGTGTGCTCACGCGCGACCGTGCGGACGACGACCAGGGCGAGGCGGCGTGTGTCGACCGAGTGGCCAGGAGGAATGACCTGTGCAAGAGCCTCGAAGATGGGCTTGCTTGCATCGAAGCTCTTGTCACTCGATTCGGTCAATAGGTACTTGCCTGCTGCGAGAACGCAGTTGTCCGAGATGAAGGGCTGCGAGCTCGCAATACCTTGGACGATGATGGAAGGCGTGATCTCGGCGAAAGCGCCTGTGGTAAGTGACTCAGGAGACTCGACAAGAACTGCGTTCAGTGCAAGCACGGAAGCGTGAGTGAAGTGGTTGGTGGCAACGCGGCTCCTGTAAGAATGTTAGCAGGTATTAAATCGAAAGTAAACAGACGTGTACGCACTTGATCAGACCAGTTGCGGCATCGGCGGGAAGAACCTTGATCAGGGCACCGAGTAGCTTCGCGTAGGTTATCGTCATGGAATCGTCGTGTTCATCTTGGTCCGAATCTATGAGGCCCAGAATTGAGTTGGTAGACACATCGCTCATCTTCGAGCCTGCCTTGCTGACCACCTCGTAAAGTGCCTTCAGCATAGCGTTGCGCACACCGGCGTCCGGTGTCTTTGCGCCAGCGACAAGCTCGGTGATCAAGGGATCGATACGAGGAGTCATGACGATGAGCGTGCCCAAAGCCTTGGCAGCCCTGCTGCGCAAAACCTCACTCGATGGATCGGCGAGAGATTTAGCAAAAGTACGCTGAAGTTGTGGCAGGAACGGCTTGAGGAAGAGGGGAATCTTCTCAAGCAGGTTGTTGAGTGTAAGCAGGATAGCAGACTTGAGCTCTGTCGATCGCTCGGAAACCACACGAATGAGGGGACCGGTGATCTGGGTAACGAACGGTTTGAGAGCTTCGGCGGCAGTCCTGTCGACGAGGTCCGACATCGCCAGAGCAGCCTGAGTCCTCTGTTCGGCCGAGCCGTTCATGAGACCTTGCAAGAAGATGGGCAAGATGGCGTTGATACCCTTGGGCAGCGAGAAACCAGGCAGGCCGTGTCCAGCGACACCAACTTGGTTGAGTGTCGTTCTCGTCGAGATGACGAGCGATTCCATCTCCTCCTTCCTGAGCTGCGAAGTGAGAGCGCTGAGTGCTGTCCATGCAGCTTTGACCACATCCTTGTCGCTGTCGTCGAAGGAAATGAGGAAGGCACGGATAAGATCGGGGTAGTACCGAGAGAAGTCGACGTCGGTGGTCGCGAAGAACTTGGCAAGGTGGTGATCAGCAGACGCGCGCTTGCGGTGGTCGTCGTGCTTGACCATAGCCAACATGACGCTCATCATCGTGTTCAAGCCATCGTACTCGTCCACAGATGTGAGTATGGTGTCGAAGGAGGTCTCGAGTTCCAGCTTGAGTTCTTCATCCTTGCAGTTGGTAATGCTATCCATCATGGAGTTCAAGATAGTGGGCAATCTCCTCGTCATAGAGGCACCGGCGACCTCGGACAAAGACGCGAGAGCACGTGCGTTGAAAGGCGAAATAGGAGGTGTGAGCAGCGTAGGTAGAAGGTTTGGCAGGATGATGTTAGATCTCGAGGTGTCGGTAAGCAGCGTAAGAAGAGCGGATAGGGCGTGTTCAGCCTCTTCGTCAGAACGCAGCAAGTTGAGTAGATGCGGTAGCACCTGGTCGACAGCGCGCTTGCCGAGAATCTTCTGGAGCGAGTCGAAGGCCTCTGCAGCAGCCTCCCGGACGTCGTTGTCTTGGTCGACCAAAGCGGTACGAACCACGGAGATGAGAGTCTCTTCGTAGTCTTCGAGGGCGTCTGGTGCAGACGCAGAGACAAGCTCGCGAAGGGCAATGCAAATACCCTGTCTGGCGTCCGCATCTGTTGAAGTTCGCAATCCTTCCTCGAGAGTTGGAAGGAGAGTGGACAGGACACCCTCGCCAGCCTTTCTGATGAGCTCGCCAAGGGCATTTCCGGCAATGACCTTCTGTTCCATGTTGTCGCTCGCGAGTCTGCGAATAACGAGCCCGGTGAGCGTGGGAATGAGCTCGCGAAGAGTGCGAGGCGTCGAAACGAGGGCCTTCCATACATTGATGGCAGCGGTGCGAACGAGGCCAGATGTATCGTTGCGGCAGATATAGAGTGCAGAGAGAACCTTGTTGCGCTTCTCCTCTCCGAGGACCTCGAGCAGGGAGGCACCGGCCTCGGTAGCATTCTCCTCGAGCTCGTCCTCCTGGTCCGCCTTGGCGGTAATACCAGTGAGGTTGAAGAGCAAGTCACCAACCAGCTCCACGGAACTGAGACGGATACGGTAGCTGTTGTCTTCGAGACCACGCTCAAGCTCTGGAAGAAGCAGGTCAATAGAGCGCGTGGCAAAGTTCTTCACGAGCAAGCGACCAGCACGAAGCGAAGTTTCACGGATCGCTTCAACCTCATCCGCCAAACCTGACAGAATTGGTGGAATGACTTTGCTGAGGTAGTTGGCAAAGCTGTTACCAAAGCATGCAGGCAAGAAGATGAACAAGGACATGAAGCCCTCGCGCACAGATGCTTTGCTGCTGGCAACGTTCTGCAGAATGGAAGGCAAAGTCTCTTCCAGACGGCTAGTGCCGAGACCAGCAAGGACCTCGGACAATGCCTGCGCGGATCCAAGACGGTCGCCTGCGCCAGTGTCGGACTTGAGGGTTGCCATGAGGCCTGGGATGAGATCTGGAAGAGCATCCTCGCCCAACTTCTCCACCGTCGAACCAAGTGCCTTGGAAGCCGTGGCTCGTGTTGCAGGTACGGGATCGACGATGGCAACGCGCAGACCAGCCACAAGAATTGGCAAATGTGCCACAAGGTCTTTGCGCTCGGTAAGGTGAGCAAGACTGCCAATAATTTGGGACGCCTTCCTCTTGGTACCGGAACGGTCTCCAAGGCCGCGCTCCAGAATGCGAACAACGAGGGCAAGCGATGGGGCATCGAGGTAGTGGACGAAGTTGACCTTGATGAGGGCGTCGAGTGCACTCTCTGTGTGTTTGGTAGGGTCACTGAGTGCCTTGAGAAGGATGCTGACCTGACTCTTGACTTCGGGGTTGCTGATGACCTCGCCGAATCGTTGCAAACTCCTGTTTGCTGATGCGCGGACCTCCTTGTGACTGTCATTGAGGACCTCAGTAAGCGGAGGAATGATCTCAGGCAAGCTGACTGCCAATTGCTCGGGGTCGAGGTAGGCCATAGCTCCTAGCGAATCGCAAGCACCCTTCTTACTACGCCATTGCGACTCATCTAGACCTTCCAGAAGAGTTGGCAGAACCTGCTTCACGCCGTAAGAGCTAAGAGACGAGAAGCACGTCTTTGCTGCGTCTAAACAAGCATCACGCACATCTGCGCTCGCGTCGCCGAAACCGGCAAGTAGTTGAGGAACGATCTGAATGACGTACGGCTCGAAGACGCGACCCAGAATGAGAGAGAGCAATTCATAGCTGAGGAAAGCACCCTGTCTTTCGTTGACGTCTTTCTTATTCTCAGCAGCGGAGCGGATGGTAGAAAGGACACGGGCTTCGCGAAGGATCGAAATACCCTTGCCCTTGACGATACCACCGAGACCGTAAGCTGCACCACGACGCGCAGCATACTTTTTTGCGTGCAGTGTCTCATCGACCATCTGCTTCAAGAAACCAGTAGCCTGATCGCTGCAAGCGCGAACAAGTGGGGGCAAGCAGTGAGCTACCGCGTACTGCACCGATTCCGATGGCGTGCTGAGAGTTGAGAGAAGGCGCTGCACAACCTTAGGTGTGCGGGCATCACCTTGAGGAAGATGCTGTGCGAGCGCGCCGTACATGATGACCACAGCTTCATTGACAAGATCCTGGGCTTGCGAGCTGCTGGAGTTTTCCAGGGTGCTCTCACACAACTTCATCAAAGGCTCAACCAAAGACTTGCCTTGAGCAGTGACAACGCTGACGGCTGCTTCAACCATGCTGTCTCGGACTGTAGCGTTGGCGTCACATAGCGGACCACTCTCGACCAGGAAGTGCACGAACGGAACAAGCTGCTGCTCAGGGAAGCTCACAGCCAGCTCTTTGAAAGCGAGCGAAATGCCGTGTCTCGCCTCCCACGGGTCGGAAAGGTCTTTCTTGACGGGCATGCCATAACGGTCAAGCTCGGGCTTCCTGGGCTTGGCACGCTCTAGGTAAGTCTCCTGCAAGCTGTTCAAAATAGACTCGAAGGAAGAGGGCTGCTCCTGAACTGCACCAGCAATGGCGCGAGCTGCTGCCCTCCTGAGCTGGCTGTCTTTGGACTCGAGGTAAGGGAGCTCCTTTGCAGCTGAGTCGGGAGTCACCTTCAATTCGTTCTCCTCCCAGATCTCATTGGCGATATCGCGATGCTCGACCACATCATCGTAGCGTGCGAGCCAAATTTCTTCGTAGAATTCGCGGTCGGTCAAATCAAGCTCGGCACTGATGGCCTGCAGGACTGCGTTCCTCACAGAGGGATCGGGAACGATGGTGCCTTTTACGGCAGTGTCGGTCTCGGGCGTGCTCATGTTGGGTGCGATAGACCGGGCAAGATCGGTGAAGCAGTCCTTGAAAGAACGGAAGTGCTGAGTGTAAGTCTGCATTGAGTCGATGAGAACACTGAGTAACTTTTCGCGTGGGAGAATAGTGGCGTTGCAGGCGTCGGTGTGGTAAGACACAAACTCTGTTGCCAAAACAATCTGCTCGTCGGCATCCTCTGCTTCCTTGCGATCAATACCGCCGTTTTCCAGTACCAGGAAAATGAAGGAGAAAATGTAAGAGAGCGTGACTGTGTCGAACGGTCTCTGCTCTCCCAAAGATCTCAGACGGTAGAGAAGCCTTGTTACGAGGTCACCGAGGGGTTCCGCGAGTAAGTTTTCGGGCAAGATAGTCACGCCAGCGGCACGCAATGTGGCGACACCCACGAATGGTCGAAGAGGTCCTAGTCTGTTCGAAGTTCTCTCCGCACAGCTCAGATAACCAAGCGCGGCAGCATCACCAAGTACCAGCCCAGCACCAGCTTGTATGGCCTCAAAGAGGAGCTTAACAGACGGCCCAAACCATGCTTCAGCTGCGGTAGGCGGCCCAACGGCCAAGGCATGGATAATACCAATACCACGCCTAAGCCTTACATCAATGCCGGCTACAGTCTTCCGGATCTCAGACTCTTTAGCAAGCTGCGCGTTCACCTTCGCTTGCTCCTCGGGCGTCAGCTTCTTAGCAGTGCCTTTCTTGGAAGCTAGCGAGGCCCGAAGTTCCTCCTCCCACTTAAGAGTATCGTAATCTTTGGAGTTTTTGCTGATGACCTGCGAGCTCTGCTGCTTCGAAAGCACGTCTACGAAAGCGGTTCCCTCAGGCGTTCTGTAGATGGCGGCCTCTGTTGGTCCGATGTCGTAGAGCTGGGACGATTCAAGATCGCGGCTGATCTGATCGACAATGAGGGGCGTCATGACATCGGGTGCGACGAAAGCAAGCTCGGCCATGGCACCGAAGGCGGCAGCCTGGAAAGTTGGGAGAGACCTTTGCTTCGCATCCTCCGTGACGGCCAGGACCTTTTTCAGGCACTCTTCGGGTGCCTTGCTTGCAAGACGGCCAGGATCTGTACCTGTCTTCAGGCAAAGCTCGATCCATGACGTGCGTGGGAGAAGCTCCGGTCTGCATAGCACGAGAAGTTTGGTCATCTGTGCCTCAATGACTTCCTGGTCAATAGCAGCACCAATTCGAGCAGCACTATCGGGGTCGAGGCAGATAACACGAACAGCTTTGAAGAGCTCTTCACGTCCCGTCTTTGCGAGTATCGCTGCACTCTCCTTTGCTTCGCATTCCACGTCTTCACACCACTGCCAAACGCCGTCAACGATCACTTGTGATGTGAAGGCTGGATCAGCAGCATAAAGCTTCTGGAGTGCCGCAGTAGCCTCAGTCTTCACCTTGGGTGGCAGACCCACGGCGCAGAAGACGAAGAGCAACGCTTGAGCCCATGCATTGCGAATCTTTACTGCATCTTCTGCTTTTGGCAGTTTGGGGAGGGCAACAGACAGCGAACGGACAAACCAGATGAGGTCATCTTCAGTGGTCAATTTCGAGTAGATCCTTGCATTCAGCAAGAAGGATGGCTTTGGCTCCAATGTGAGAGCTTTGTCCACAACACTCGCCTTTTTGAGAGTGCCGCTGTTCTGCAGTCCCGACATCAA
>Ga0265798_10003967_pt1 | contig 20755 bp, 17 predicted proteins | sample P3T30metagenome_FD_192430 | JGI IMG/M metagenome (GOLD analysis project Ga0265798, IMG submission 192430) | Plant litter microbial communities from East Loma Ridge, Irvine, California - P3 T30 | ecosystem: Environmental > Terrestrial > Plant litter > Unclassified | place: USA: California... | reverse complement strand
CGTCGACGTGTTTTCAGGCCCGAGTGCCTTCTCCTTGCCAGCCAGAGCACGCTGGTACATCTGCTCTGCTTCGTCTAGCTTTCCTTGTCTTCGAAGAAGGATTGCTAGCCAATGTGTCGCGTCTACCAGATGTTGCTGCTGAGCCAGTATCTGCAACAAATGCGTCTCATTGGAGGCATGCAGCACATGTTGCATTATCCGGCGATCCGACTTCCAGTATTCCTTGTCGTCATCCCTTAACACACCGCTTGCTAGCACGCATACCGAGATGGAAAGTAGCGAGACCGCGTCAAGATCTAACGACAGCGATCTGCTCCACTGATGTAGGACTGAATGCATGGTGTAGGAACCTGCACCTTGGTCACTAGCCAGAGAGTAAGCTTTGAGCAAACCCATAGCGCTCGAGAACTCGAGTGAGCTTCCTGCAAGCTTGATCAACGAAGCAGGTGCTGCATTTTTCTGGGTGACCCATGTCGTGCCTTTCTCTAGTAGTCCGTACTAGAAGTCATCATGGTAAAAAAAGGCCCACAGTCTCAGGAGCCATGCCGCAGCCTCACTCTGCCGTAGAACTTGGTCATACGATAGTTTCCACGTCGTCAACATGCTTCGTTCGCCATACTCTTGTAATGGGAATTGGTCTTGCTTTTCCATAAGATTCGACCAGGTCCTGTCGAAGTAATCGATGTATGTCTGCACGTCATCGCCTGTTCGGCCAATGAAAGCGCCTGCTTGGGTGAGTGCTAAGGGCAACCCGTTCAGCTTTGTGATGAGCAAGTGGATATCTGTAAGATAAGTCAATACTCTTATGATGTCATTCGATCGATTAGGTGCGGGGGCCAAAGACCAACCTTGTAGCGATCGGCCAGCCTGACGTTCTAGGATCTCTTTTGCCTCACTTTCATTCACACGCCCAAGCGGAAGGGCCTCACCGATTCCCTGCAATGTCGATAGTCGGCTCGTAATCAATACTGATCCATGGTCCGAGTGAGGCATCGTTTCACTTGGATCGAATCCCTGCTCATCTTTCCCTGGCCCTCTGAACTCTCGGTCAACATTGTCAATGACGAGGAGCCACTTCCAATTGCCAGGCAGAGATAACCACTGCATCACACCCCTCATTGCAGCCTGCATGTCGACTTGTACGCCATCTCGCGCCGCTGCTACATCTACTAGCAGCTGTTTCCCTGGGATTCGCTCCGCAACATTCAGAAAGGTTTGCTGGAGACGATCTCGTGTAGAGCCGTCTATCCAGATGATGGCACTGTACTCGTCCTGGTGGTCTCGTGCGTACTTTGCGGCGAGTTGCGTCTTGCCGATGCCACCAAGCCCGTGGATGACGAAGACTTTGCGCCCGCTCTTCTTGGTCGAGGCAGGCTGGAGTTTTTGCTCGATCTGGTGGAGCTGTTCGTCGCGTCCTACAAACTCCCCGACAACAGGGATGTCTTGCAGGCTGAACGGTATGTTGAATTGATCTAGTGTTCGGAGCCGGTCAGACTAAACTCAATGATCTGAAGAATTACCGCTATTGGATCGACGGACCTTTCTCAACTACTTTGTGCAGCTCCGGCGCCCTATCCACCTCTTGAACGTCCACAAAGCTGAGGAATTCTTTGGCGAAAGCAGCTGCTGTTGCAGCTGCGTACTTCTGCCACATGTCGTTTTTGTGCGAGTCGGCATAGTCACAGATGCCTCTGATGACTATACAAGGGAAGGTATCCATCAGACCTGCCGCCTCCATCTCGATGCACAAACACTCGTTGCGTACGTTTTCCGGCAGCCTCCTGAGAATCTCGTCCCGTTCGTTGGCATTCTTCACCAGGGCATTACCAGATGCGATGACGCCATAATGAATCTCTGGGTCGGTCGTATGCCGCCGATCGCGAGAGATCGTATCAGCTTCGGGGCAGTTGCCACAATCTGCACTACCGACGTGCTGCCTCCATGGCGCAAAGAGTCGATCGCTTTTGGCGCCTGGGTGTGTGAATCCAGGATCTTTGGTCGACTTACTTCCCATCAGGGGATTCTTCTCTAGCATGTCTTTGAGGACGAAAGGCACTATAGAGCCTTTTCTCAGATGTTGTGCTCTAAGCTTGCTCAGTGCGTGGAGAAGCACTAATGGCGGTTTGTTGAGGTGTCCTGTCGTAGAAGTCTCCCCTTTGTTCTTAACGAGGTCGTGTTGAATGACGCCTCCAGACGATCCGTGGGGCTTGCCGACAACGACATCTCCAAGCCGAACGTCTATGCCTTCAGGCTGAGTCACACCGGCTCCGATACCAACCATCAGTCCGAATCGGATGTGTGGGAGCGATGACAGTAGTTGATTTGCAGTCGATCCTGCGGCGGTCGTTCCGTACACCCCGTCCGGCAGTGAGGTGATAACCACATGGTGTTTCCCGATGGATCCCCATGTGTATGCATTGGGATCGTGCGGTGATTGTCGGAAATTCGCAGGTGTGTCGTGTTCAATGTCGAGCATTGCGGCCGCGGCTGCGAGTTCGTGTGGGAGTGCAGCGATCCAAGCGACAGTGTACCGCTGTGGACTATCCAGCGGCTCCAGTTTCGCTTGAGAGGCCATGATGTCTGTATCAGTGACAGAATGGCACTTCGTGTACCGAAGAAGATTTGGGGTGTCGATGTGTGGGGCTCATAGGGTAACTGGCCAGAGAAGAGCAAATATTGGGATGTCTATGTACGTAGTAAGATTCCCACGTCATCGCAAAGCCTTGCGAGGCAGCTCTTTCAAGCCACACAACTTCAGCCTTGGAGGTGGAGGCGAGGTGCATACCTCTATCACGAGGCCGAGCGCGACATTAGACAAGAGGGGACAGTCTGCAGCTCTGCAGCTCTGCCGCTTCTGCTAACATCCATGACAAGATAGCTACGCCTGTCAGCCTGATATGCACCGACCCTTTCAAGAACTGTTGCGGCGCAGCCGCAGTACCATAGCGCTTCCGAAAGGGCAGTTGGATGGACAATTCGCAGTCGCTGCGCATACAAGCCGCATGCATGGCCAACATGCATATTGTCAGCTGAAGGCAGGCCATTTGCGCTCGGTCCCTTACTGTAAACATTGCTTAACAACATGTACTTACTAAATACCGTCCTGTACGTAGGCATGGCGAGCATACTTCAGTTGGGGGTTTACTTCGTCCCCCTGCGTACAGAGCAGACGTGGATCGACTGCTACTAGCTACATATGGGGAATGCTGAGGATGAGGAACGTGCCATGCCCTCAGAGTACGTACTGTAAGAGGCTTACTGTACCCAGTCAGTCAGCTGAACGCCACGACGACGCACGAGCTTTGCTAACGAATGCGCCTGAGCCCTCCCCTTGCTCGGTAGCGGCAACAGGTTGAGGAGGGTAAAGCGGCAGGTTTTTGGTCCTTTCTGCATGCACTACAGCTCTACGTCAGTCGGAGTTGTTAGGCAGTATTCAAATTATTTCTAATGTTCTATTTGCTCTTTCTGGTCTGTTGCATCGTACTAAGCCTAGCTTAGCCTAGCTTCTCGAACTCAATTTCCACTGCTCCCCTGGCTGCCATGGAATTCCGCAATCGTCTCATAGGACATCTGTCACCGACATTTGTCGTGTTCTTTGCCACAAGCTCAGAGCTATCGCATGGCGGCTGGCGTCCCGTCCGTGTCGCCCCGCGCCCTGGCCCGAACGAATCAGATGAGACACTCAGCGCGATATCGGTCCGTGGATTTCAGCCAGCGGAGGCGCGAGCGTGCTCCTCGCAAAACCCTGTTCAGCGCTTACATATCTGCATTGAGGTTCAGCAACAGTGATCGACAGCCTATAAATGCATGCTTGGTGTGACGCGCACCACGACGAACCTATAGAATCTACTCTTGACCTCATCAGCCTGGTTTGTCGTTCTCAAGCCCGGGTAGAGAAATGATGGCAAGGTGGACAGCAGCCATTGATTTGGGGACTACGGCACGCACATCGGGACTAGACTCATCAAATAACTTCAGTCGATAGAGAAAGAACTCGAGAATAGTAGGGAGCGGTTTTATGTCAATTGCTTCGCGATAAGAGAAGATAAATGGATGTTGGCACCCAACTGTTCCGTGTCACCTGGTGTTTCCCCACGTGTGGACGGACGTTATCATTCTTCCTCGATCTCTTTGTACGAGTCTATGCAATCTCTTCGTCCCCCGATGAGCCTCGGTGATCTAATTCGCAAGCGCTACTGGACGTTGGATGTGGCCGCTCGGTCATCGCAACGATCTCCATGGTCAGATGTATCGCTGGACCCAACCTTGGGCCCAACAAGTCGATGGTGCTGAAACAGCTGGGGTTACACGTAAAACCAAGTACCCATTAATTGTCATTGCACACTGTTGCACACGTAGCGCAGCATGAGATTCATGGGATCAGACATCTCATGCACTGCAAGCTCGTAGAGTAATCTCCGAACGCTAGGTTGAGATACTACTCGAGCGAGAGGAAAAGTATAGGATCTAGCCCGCGATAGAACGTGTGTGTGTGTATGCGTTCAAAAAATACAGCGAGATACTGCGTGGGGAGCTCATTGTTTTCCAAATCCACATTAAATAGTGCTTCGAGGGAGCTATTGTGTTGTTCGGCTGAAGTGTTCTTGCAAAGGGTGAGATAATGTCGTTGACCCAAGGGAAACCACAGCCACGATGCCCTACCCTCAACGACCCTTTCGGGCAATGTTGCCATAAGGTGAGTCTCTTGGATCACTTATGGCATAGTCATCGACATAGAAGTCCGGGCGAACTTGATCAGAGCTCGGTTGAGGATGGTTAAGATTGGGAACACGGTCGGTCGTAGCTGGGGGCAGTCAAATGAGTAATCGCACCGGCTGGGCGAATCGTCTCAACTGCGATGTGATGCGAACATCCCAGTTGAGGTAGTCTTCCATGATGAGAGCAGAGTGTACGCTGTGCTCTACGATGCTTGAAAATGTAATTGTCAGCTGTGGTGGTGGGTACAGGAACGGGACAGGCAAACAGAAAGTTCGAGGCCAAGATGGAGGCAATACACACAAGTGTTGAACGCTGACATAATGTTCGTGTGGAACATTCACGATATCAGTGCATCCATGTGATCCCGCCAGGCGAAGGCGGTACCTGAATTCAGCTCTTTCTTTGTGCCACAGAGAGATAGTGGGCTGTTGTCGAGAGAGCTCGCGCAGTCAACATACCCTATATACGCTATCGCAAGGGACATGGCTTCCCTTCGGTCGGAATGGGATCCCATGTTGAGCATGAAGATATTCTGGAACAACAACAACGTGAGCTATTCTATCTCTGAAGCACGTGTGGGTAGGAACTTACCCCAATAGTCACGTTCGCTATGTTATGGAGTAAGACGTGATTTGGATGGACGTCTGTCGCTCTTGTTAAACGCGAGAGTTTCGTTGAATCTGAGCCAGACTCAATAAGTTTCAGGAAGATTAAGAGACTACGGCGAGCCAGTGGCCATAGTCTTGGATAAGCTCCGCGGCAAGAAAACACCTCTTCGAATCGAGGTTCAGATATGAAGCGCAGCAGTATAATAATGCGAAGAAGACGATGAGCCCCAAGACACTGTGGAGTGTAGTCGCGCTAGTACTGGGCCCAGCGTCCCTGAACAAGACTCAAGCACAATCACCTGCGCCGGGTCATAGCCTACAGGATATTCGACTCATGCTTGCTACACAGCCGATACGCGCGTCTGAAGGAACGTCTTGTCTCTTTTTTCGGGCGTTGCAGCAGTTTGGGTGGCCTGTCTCGTCATCCTGGATCGGATGACCGCTTGATGTGTTGCCCTGACCAACTATGCCGTGAGCACCGAGATAGATTCGCCAAACGACATACCAAACTTACTGTACATTATGCTACGGTATCTGTGGAGTAGACTGCGTAGTCAAACAAACCCCTCGAAGAACCTTCATGACTTCTGTAGAGGCTTTGTTGGCTCGTAGTCGTCAAATGTAACGTCACTCAGTCCGCTCTTCAGCTAAAACCTACCAGCAGCGATTTGTTGTCGAGCATTCAGTTGTTAAATTTCCCCAAGATCTCTGACAAGATTGCTCCCCTTTTTGCAGATCAACTCTCTGCCAGCTCAAAGCGGCCAAACGTTTCTTTTCAACGCTTTGATGCCAGCAGTACCACTCCTACCACGGATCTCTTCGCTGTGGACGGAAAGAGGAACAGCCAATCGCGGGGTCGGCAGGAAACCACTCTTCAAACGTCTTACATTTTCTCATGGGACCTCTTGCAGAGATGTCGGGTGAGATAGACCCCCGTCTTCCAACTGACTTTGATCGTATAACTGATGCCTACGCTCAGGACGAGCACCGACGAGATGACACCAAGCATGGAAGAGGAGATACGTAGCGGCCGCACTGAGTCTACGATGTCATCCGCCGATAGCGACAGGCTCTCGACTTGTCCGACTCTTGCTGACGATCTCAAATACTCGGACGAGTCAGACCTGCCAAGCGGCTTCATAGTCCCACGTAAGTGCGATATGGCGAGGCCTGCTTCAACTATGCTATGACTCCACCAAATGCTGACTATCACAGGTGCTGGGAAGAACTTCGAGCGTTCTGATGAAGAAGTGCACAGTCTCTCCAACAGCGGGGACGTCTTCAGGTATCGCCATCCTGGGACAAAGCAACTCAAAGTTGTGAAGCAGGCACGCTGCGTGGAGTCAGACGCCCATAGATTTAAGGCTTTGGAGAACGAAGTGATCTTCTACAAGATGATTGAGAACAAGAAAAGTACAAGCTCACTGATCTTGCAGTTTCACAAAGCAGAGCAAGATTCCAATGGCTTACATCTCCACCTACAATCGATGGAGCAAGGTTCGATCAAGGATCGGATCCGACGAGGGCGCGGGATCAAGACTGAACAAATCAAACGCTATACCCGTAGTGTGACTTCGGCGATTGCTTACTTGCATGATCAACAGATAATTTGGAATGGTTGCAGCGCTGACCATGTCTTGCTCGATTCGGAGGGCAACCCGAAGATATCAGGGTTTGGGTCGTTTCGGCGGAGACATAGGGATGGCAAGGCCGCACGGCTGGAGCCTGAAGAGGTCCACCGTCGTCTAAGATGGCTGGCACCGGAAGCTGCCAAGGAATCTATATGCAGCAGACGGACCGATGTCTGGGCACTCGGGTGCTTCGTGGTGGAGATGGTCACTCTCAAGGATCCGCATTCCGACTGTACGACTGGGACGCAAGTGGCGCAAAAGCTCGAGCGATCGATTGATCCTCAGCCTCCAATTCAAGAACAGGATGACAAACCGAGTCAAAGAGACTTGCTTACGTTCTTGAATAGTGTGTTCGTCACGAAGTCATTCGAGCGCTTATCAGCAAGGGATTTGATACGCAAGTCTCCATTTCTCACCATAGAATCTAGTCAATGACGGTGCTACACTGTACATGCAAGTTCCATAATTGAAGACCAATTCGGACGGTACGGTATCACAGACTAAAACAAGACCAATTGGAGTAAAAACCAGGGTTATTTCTATCATCTACTGACTTGCACAGCCGTCATTGAGACTCGGTAAAGTGAGAATGTTGACTAGGTTTATGTGGTGGAATATCAGCAGAGCAATGGTCTCCTTTTGGTAACATCTAACCTCTAATTCTTGATTAGTACGCCCGCAATCGCAGACAATGTGATTACAGTTATGGCAGAGCACCTGATCTGTCTTCGTCTCTTTTCCAGAATCTCGCTCCAGGTCAAGGGCCTACTCGGCTCACGTCTGACACTTCTCCGACATCGCCTTTCCTGCAAGACCAAGCAAGTCTTCCCACAGAGTCACACTGGCGCCTTTTCCATGATGCTTTCTGTGCATGTATAGGGAGAAAGCCTTCTTGAGTATTCGTGCTCCTCGATTAGTGTTAGTTCCCACTCTTCAGACGCTGGCATGGAGCAAACAAACCTTGGGCGGACGGAGTCACGGGCTGTGGAAGATGGTTAGGCTCTGCTGCCGTCTTCGAAGATAGGTTGGCGAAGTACCTCGCTCGGTCCAAGAGTCGTCGTGCGTACTTGGTACTAGCACGAACTGGCTTTTCGCGCGGTGGAGACCCTGTGAGCACGAGAAGTTGCTTCAGCATAACTTCCATGTCGTCGAGACGTTCTGTCAGGTCTCTATGCTTGCCGACTCTACCGTAAGCCCGGCGGACGTAGACTGGCATCGGAGGTCGCTTGATGGCGTAGGCGAAAGTACCTCCAGATATCTTCTCGCCAGCAGCGTACTTAAATGTCGGAATTACTTCTGGTGATAGCTGACGATCCTGAGGATGATTACAAGCTTCACATAAGTCAGCACAGTTGGTAGGCATATGCTCTTTGGAAGTGGTCACGAACACCATCCACTTGGGTACGGAGGGTCGCCTATGGACGAATGCTAATTGTAGGCATAACCTACATGGGTACCGAAATGTCTCTAAGCAGAGCGATGGAGGGTACATTGCCCTTTACCTTGTAACTATCGGTGAGGGCCCGCACTACTATCCCATATACATATTAGAAGATCTCAACGCGCGCTCGATCCGTCTCGGTCAAAAGTAATCGTCGACCTTCGCATTGTACGTCGCTCACGAGGACGATACGGTTTCGAGCTTGTGGAGCGAGATGACGCGCCCTAGTTCGTATGACCGTTTATTGCAGCATCCTATGACATAACGACCGTCATACATCGGCTTCTGTAGAGTTTGTGGTCCGAAGATCGCTATGGTATACTAAACTACGAGGGCTACAAGCTCCCGACTCGCTGTCCACGTCATGTACAGCTATCGATGGTAGGCACAGCGTCAACGATCACTGAGCGAAGCCATTGAACGTTTGCCAGGTATGAAGTACTTGAACTTACATTTACGATACTTACACGAACCCGTTTGGTCCCCAATTACATCATAAGCCTCGTCACGATCTCGACAGGTCTCAAAAGCCTTTCGCTTAAGTCCTTCGAATCCGACTATGGGACGCCGCGAGCCGTCATCGATCAGTCGGCGACTATGTCGCTGTTCGTGCCAAAGCCAGAGTAAGATCTAGTCCGACACTTCGTTTGACGCAGTACACTTCTGATGGCTTGGTGGATACTCACACCCTGTGGAAGTGGTTTTGTCAAGCCCTCAGTCTTCCGATTGGCGCCGCACGCGTCATTTAAGCCAATCTGTCGGTATGAACCGAGGCCCACTCAACTGATTCGAAGTAATATGTTACAACACCATCCTTGAGGAAGTGCCTGAAGGTGTTTCTGAGGACAGGCTGAGAATTCGAATCATCGCCGAGGTCGAAGAATGATGAGTCTAAAGGTGGCATTTTGCGCCTGTCGTGATTTATTATTTATAACCTGATGACAAACTCGGCCAAACGAGCATAGGAATTGTGCGCGACAATAATGCAGAATTTACACGACAGTCGCGAGTGAATCCTGGTATGGATGACCACCAGAGCTTATGTCGGACGCTCTACGTCTGTCGGAGTCTAAAAATGGGTCGGAGTTGAACTAGTACGTTCTGAAATAGAATACTGCATGAGGCGCGGTATCGGTTCCAAATAATGCTTGCAGGACATAACGTTACGGCCGATGTTAGCATTAGACTACAGTACGGTGCATTCCGACGGATTCCTTTGCGTCAAGTGCACCGTAAAGCCGGCAAGGTTGAGACCACTCTGTTACTATGTTGTACTGTGGTACTGCAAAATACCGTTTAGTTACCTGCTTTGCTGCAGTAGCCATGTCATCGCAGTACAGTCGAGCAGATTGAACACGATCGGCCAGCCACAATAACATATCACTGACCACATGCTCCCGCTGTGTTCGGTGATACACCTGATACTTGTAGGTCGCATAACTGTGCTGTTGCAGATCAGTACAGACAGGAGTCAGCGGGTAAACACCTTGGGCCACAGCTTGACTGGCAGTATGCGGTGTCAGCATTGCGAACACTCACACCCTCCTCTCCTGTCTGTCCCCCTGTTCAATTTTGAAGTTCGAGCTCTGGCGGACAACCTTACATGTCGTAGGCAGCCCACCATGTCAGCACATATCGATAGATTTGCAATTGCAACAGTCCGTCAACGCCGCCCACACCAGAGGCAACCTTGATGATTGGCGCCGGTATGTTGGCGTATCGTCGGGTTCTATTAATAGGCCCTCTTGGCAAGCACATGTGTTAATAATGGCATCGATGACAGTGGAACCTCCGGTGGAGAGGTAAGCGGAAGCCTAATTCAAGCGCCGACATCACAAGCTAAGCCAACAAAGAGATCCACTTACGTGTGTCGGCATGCCGATATAGTCATACCCAACGCAGGCGTGACGCCTGATTACTAACGTTGCACATCCACCATGTCCTCGGAGCGACTGGTTTCGATATGTTCTATCGCTGTTTTCTCTAGGTCTGGAGAGTTTCTTGCAATCGCTATCTGCAACATACAGTCGGTTGACCAAGACGACCGTCATGGAGTTTGAGAACGATCGTTTTCTGTCTGACGGTGCAATGGTGAGATGCCACACCTGATCAGCTTGAGATCAAGGAGTATTGACAGGCAACAGGGAACCAAGCTAATCCTCCAAGACATGAACGACGAAGACATCTGGCGCTACATCCACGAAGTCCTAGCGCTAGATGTTGACTGTCAGTACGAAGGGTCTGCTCGGGGGGACGAACAGCGACATCCGACGGGCCCTGACAGAGCTCTTCCGCTCGATCCAAGTCCTCCTCGTCGGAGTCTTCGAATAAGTCAGCGGACCGCACAACGCCCTTTACATCGCCGACGACGATGATGATATTGTCGTTTGCGATTATGGAAACGAGAGTTCGTAGTACTTGGGATTGGCGGCGCGATGCCCCCCTCATTTTTCACATGTAAGATTGTGAACACGATAACGAGCTCGTCGGGTTGGAGAATTTTGACTTCTTGCGACAAGCGGCAGCAGCCTGGCGACCTTTTCGCTTCCTGTGGGAGGAGTGAGTTTCTGCTGAGCTGTGGTTTGCTGATCAAAGATATATCCTATAGAAGTCCTTCTCAAACCTTTTCTTGACTTAACATAAGCTCTTTGCGTGCAGGACCTAGAGACCGGGCGAGCTATACCATGTGCATAAACGATATTATGTCACGAGTCTTCCGTCCAAGGATGACTCTCCGACAGTTCCTGTCTTCGAGGTGAACAAACAGCTGTCTGCATACCAGAACACCAGCATAAGGCCTAACTTACGTCTCTTTGTTTGCAACAGAGGCTTCTTCCTTGTACATTGCTGATCTTGATAAGATACCCCAAAGCCAGAGATGTCATTGCTCTGAGCAGGGCCCAGATCTACATAAGTTCGGTGTCAAGTCTGTGGCCATGTATAAAGTGACATCCATACGTAATGGTGCATCGTGGTGGAGGCCCCTTTACCAGGGAAAAATACATCATCGGTGACCGAGAAAGACTAGGTACCCATCCTGGGAACCATAACAAGGAAAAAGCTCCCAGAATGTCTTGAATTTCATACTTCACACGGACATGTCCGTGGACGGAATTGAATGGGTCGAGGCTGTGTCAAGCAGCGGAGGACCAGACCTATGTCGGTCTGTGTGCCTTCGATCGATCCGTGACAAACCGACGATATGACACAGCGTCACCAGTGGGAAATGTTGTACCATCGTAGAGCTTCATACGGTAACTCTCCAAAGATAGTGTGGCCTGAGTTATGTACGACGTCCAGGAAAGCGATGACTGTGTTGCCTCAGTCAAGGTAAAAATGATTAGCTGAGTGATATAACGCTTGTCTGCATCGAATCATGATAGCGTAAGTCAAACGGCGTAGCAACAGTGGTACATATTTCTACAAGACAAAACTACAATGATGTGATGTCCCCCGAGAGATCCGTGGGCCTCAACACCTCAGCCACGCACTCTGTACCTCGCAGTCCTACGTTTTAGCAATCCAATCACGCATGAGCTCTCAGCGACGAACATGCGGTGGCCTCGCTTTTGTGCTACTGCTCTTCGCCCAGTATTATATTTTCGCTTTTGTCGGCACAGTCGCTATCGTAAAAGCTTTCGATACCACGAATATACAGGTTTGTAACTCTTCCATCGTACAGCAGCAGCACAACTGACTATGAGCGCACAGCTCTTTTCGACCAACAGGTTGGTGATTTCTAATACTACCCGTTGGTCCAGGTGCAGAGACGCATTCTGCTAACAGTGAACACCGTATAGAACACTGACAGCCACGAACGACAGTGACTCAAGCACTGAGACCTCGGAGACACCCATTTCTCTCGACATGGACGGTCGGCGCATATGCATCACCACACCGACGATCCAAAGGTGTAGCAGGTCACAGCTTGCGCTAACACTGACTGCCTTGATCAACCAGCTCTTGGGAACCGCTCTTGCCATCGTATTCCCATTGTTACCACAGAAAGCGGCGGAATGGGTCGCTGCTGCTGCGTACCTCGTAATGACTCTCTCGATCGCCATGGCGGTCGCCCTCACAATATCCGAGTCCACCCTTCATTTCTTCCACAGCAGCGTTCTTTCTGAGGGCGTACATGGCAGACTTTCCGACACTAGTGGTCTATATGTGATAATGATCGTGTGCTCCGTTTTGACATGGATAAGTTTTTGGGTTTTTCATAGTCGGGTGAACTATCGCCATAGCGTTACGGGCAGTGAATAGTATCGGGCTTCTTAGTCTCTATCACCTTCTGGCCGTGATCTGACCACTGCATCGCTCTGCATCCGCTCAGCAATCTTTGTTCCTTGTCTATCTCCCCGTAGTCCTCATCCTTCTTGCTTCTAGCCAAGAATCAGCCATTCCCCCGTGTCTGGCAATATGACCACTCCATCTTCTACGTACTTGACCGTGGGCAGAAAAAAGAATATCCAGTCATATGTCGACCCAAATAATTACTGGCGGCTCCGTCAAGGGGAGTCGCTCTCCAATGGAAACGACGTGCTCGAGGTGGTCCAACATTGATCGTGGGGTAACTTAGCTAAAGAATGGCGACGAAGAAGTGCATTACAGTCGCCGGCAATGTTGCAAGAAGCAATTCGCGAGCAAGCTGTGCTATCAGTATCTCCGATTCATGCGTGGCTGCTTGACCACGTGCATCAACGACCCTTGTATGTTTACCGATTGTACGAGCCTACGCGGTCGCTGATGTACCGTGTTGGACCTTCTTTGGGTATGATGTTTGCTGGGTCTCCTTGGAAAACATGTCTGTTAGAGAAGTTAGAGGGTCGTCAGCATCGACATATGCGTGGCTATGGATGAGAGATCCGAGGCTTGCAACCACCAACGTCCTGGAAAACACATGTAGGCATCCGCAGGAATTCAGGCTTGACAACGTCCGCTGGAGTGGTCAGTTGAGTCTTCATATTACCTGGGTCATGCATGTTGGGAGCAGTCCCCTAACAAGATGCCCCCCGCCTCCTACACGTGCTATATACATTATCGATATTTTGCACAAATCATCGCCCAACAAGACAGGGATGCAAATCGGCAACGCTGACAACACGGGCAATAGTAGAACATATTACATATTTCACATACAATACCAAGTCCTAGACGTTTACTCAATAGAACAAAGTGCGTGACGCATCGAAGATGTCTAGAATTAAGTTCCCGTTGAGCGAGGCGGAAGATGTATGTACTCGCATCCAGCCAGTCTGTCATCTGTGGGGTACATCGGTGCGGAAAACGGACAGAGGAAAAACCATGATATCGCAATGACGAAAACTCGCCTTCGCGGCGCGTTCAAGCTGTGGAAATAGAATGGCGTCGTTCAGGTACGTCTGAGCCACAGAACGAGCCAGCCGAGGGTGCGGTAGCCAAAGATGATGCCCAACATGATGCCAACCCATTTACTGGTGTTGTCGACTTTGTAACCGTAGTTGTCGAGCACTGCAGAACCAGCGACAAGGCACTTGTCTGCCAAATCGCTTTCGTACATGCAGGTGCAGCTGTTGCCAGGGCTGTTGGGGGGCGCGCACGTGAAGCTTCGTGAGCTGAACTCGTTGAACATCATGCCCTGGAAGACGTAAGATTGGTAGTTGATGTAATGAAAAGTATAACGCCAGAAGGGATTGAGGGTCTGTGGCGGTACGAGGAAGCCTCCGGTGCACATCCAAAGGCCGTTAGCGAAGGCAGTTGCGGCCAGGGCGACGACGAAAATGGGCACGAACGAGCTGACCAGAACGACCAGAGATTCGGCGGCCAGTAAATCGAGGAAGAGCCACATGACCCAGGTGGAGAATGCCTGTACTGTGGGTTGGAAGTTGGACAGCCAGTACGCCACGGTCGAGAATGAGACGGCGATGAGGAACAGATAGGGAATGCCGAGAATGAAGTTGGCAATTACAAACAAGGAGGGACCGTAGAGGCCGTTGACACGCTCCTTCATGAAGAGAGCGCGGTCCTCCAGGAACGAGGGGATGTAGGCAACAGCCATGAACGACATGAACGCACCGCCGAAGAAGATGGCGTTGATGAAAGACTGAATGTTGTCCTGGGTCGGACTCAACCGCAGCCAGACGGTACCCATCATGACGGCCAGACCCATGTACATCGCAATCCGGATGCCGTACGCAATAAAGTCGCGGTAAGACTTGATAAATGAGCGATGAACAAGCGCCGCTGAGATGGCCAGGACACCGGCAGTCTGCTCTTCGATCCCAGGCTTGAACACATTGTCAACAGGGTTGTACACTATTGCGTCGGCCAATTGGTCGACTGCGACTTTATTGAGGAAAGAGTTGTTCCAACAAGAGTGAATCATGTTCAGCTGCTGGTCAACTTCGTTCCTCTCGCGGGCAAAGTCGGTATTGACAAAGTCGATAATGAACTCCGCCGGGTTCATGTAGAGAGGGATGGGGAAGCCGCAGGAGGTAAAATACGGCTGCACCTTAGAGATCGGACCGCTGTATGCGGTGCTGCCCCTAGACAGTAGAAGCAACTTGTCGAACATGGCGAATGTCGAGGTCGAAGGCTGATGAATGGAGGCAATTACGATCAATTTGTGCTTCTTGGCAATATCTTTGACGTAAGAGACGACCTCGAAGGATGCGGCAGAGTCGAGACCAGACGTGGGCTCGTCGAGGAAGAGGAGCTTGGGGCTTGTGATCAACTGCGCGGCGACGCTGACACGGCGCTTCTGACCGCCAGAGATGCCCTTTCTGATTGGTGTGCCGATGAGTTCGTTGGTCTGATCTCGCAGACCGAAAGCAGTTAAGAGTGAATCGATGCGCCGGATGCGCTCGCTCTTGCTAACATGTTTGGGCAGAGAGATACGGGCGGCGAATTTCAAGGTCTCATGAACGGTGAGCGAGCCAAGGAGCGCATCTTCTTGCTCGACGTAGGCGGAGATACGTCGGAATGTCTTTTGGTTTGCAAGCGAGCCGTTGATGTGGACGGTACCCTTGACAGATGCTTCCAATAACGCGGCGCGGTGCGCGAGGACGACCAATAGAGTTGACTTGCCGGAACCGCTGGAGTGAGGGTCAGTCAGCACGGTTGCGGTTGATGGGTCATGTAAGCGACCGCGTGCGACTCACGAAGGTCCCATAAGGGCTAATAGCTCACCAGACTTGACAACGCCATTGACATCGCTGAGGATTGTTTTTGGCCGTTTAGATTGGCGATCCTTCACTGTGACAGTAATATTCTTCCATCTCAAGCTCTGAACGCTTGTATTCGTCAGTTGAATGTGGTCGCTGCCTGCCGCGTTTTCGATATCAGGCATCTCTGTATAGCTCTTGCGGTAGGATGTCGCAGCAAAATCGTGTCGTGTTCGAGAGTGACAGCGCTGTTTAAGTGTTTAAGTAACTTGATATGAGTCTTGGAACGGGTGGCTGGTGATGGCGGACCAGCGATGCAGTCCACTCACCTCTGATCCGCTTGCACAGACTGGTAACGCAGCAACTGTCACCGAGCCAATTGATCTTTCACTGCAAAGCCTCTTGTAAGCTTAATATGGAGGTTCGCTTGAGACAGATGTTATCCATCAGAGGCGAACGCAGACTGCGGTACGTCGGCTGCGACAATCGCTTCCAACAAGATGTTTGGTATCCTCGAAACACGAGGGGCAGGCCGAAGAAAGGAGAGTACAGTATAGGGCAGGTTATGTTGGAAGTTCGGCTGAGAGTATCACAAGAATAACTGATCCAAGCTATTGTATGTACAACATTCTCAAAGTAGGGCATGCCACAGTCGGAGACAAATAATGTGCCCTCACCTTGCTCGGCCGACGGAAAACAGTAGGCCCCGTACTGACCATCATCAGGTGTCAAGGCTGCTTTCGGGGAGACAGGGTTGGAAAGCAAACTGGACTCGACGTTTCCCGAACGAGGTCACACAAAGTGCGGAAGGATGTGGACATACTGCCAAGTGGTCAACATCGTTAGCGAAGTGTCGCTCACGATGGAAATTCACCGGGATTGTTGATAGTTAACAGTTGCAGTATCCTCACGTATCACCATACTGTATGTGGACTGTAAATCAAATACACAAATTGTTCGTAGACCATGCACCCCTCTATGTGCAGACCACATATAAAGCTATCCAGAATTAGACTGATCGTTTCTATCGAACATACACGTGTGGCCGACCAAATTCCAAAAATGTCTGGACTCCCAATGCCGGTCCTTGACCAGCTTGTATTTTCAGGTACAGTAATGCAGCACGAAGCCCTGGAGAAGTTCGCTTAGGGCCACGGGGTGTCACAACGCACGGCTTCGATCAATACCAGTAGCAAAGCATCGCCTGGTCGAGGCACCGGACCTTGGTCGTTCCGGGAGCCGCACCCGCATCGGATGCGAGATGACTAGTGAGGTGTAGTATCGGATGCAGGGTCCAGACCGAGAAGGGGTATGATGACGGTCCGTAGGAAGGAGCAGGGATCGGTCGTGAAGAACCTGCAACCTTAACGCTAGACTCGTCTGCCGCAACGTCAAGCGGTCACTCTACTGGAGCACGATCCTACATCACGCTACATGAGGTACTATATTTCTCCCAACCTCCACGGTTCGCTAATCCAGATTCGTCTCAAGCTCGAGTTTGCCCTGGCACCCGACGCCGCACTCGAGTCAGGACGTGCAGCCGACAAAAGCGGGCCTCTCGGTACAATCGATCCGGCTGCAACCTGAAAATCGCGCCGACGGAAATTGGCAGACTTGCTTACTAGATGCTAGCCGTCTCTTCAGGATGTGGCCCTGAACATGTAAGCAGTGAGGTTGGAGTTCTTTCCAAGTTGGTGTTGATCAGGCATTGAATAACGTTTTGCGTATTCGCAAGATCCCACCGCACTACGGAATGCAGAACCATGGAATTTGAATTGTCTTTCTTGTTAACGCACAGCCTGTGAGCCTCATCATCGAGCACATCTTTGACAATTTTCAAGGTTGATCCCAGTGACCGCCTAGTGCAACTTAGTCGGTCCGCTTTCGCTGGGTAGCTCACAGTACTTTTGGTAAAGACAAGCGATACAGTATTGCTGTTGAAGAATGACGCTGACGGGCGTATGCAAGATGTCGTCTGGCATATGAAGATTCGATTCGCGCTAAGGTCAGCTCACAGAGAAGCGTGATGGGTTGGTTTGCATTGTAAGCGTCCATGGGGGCTGTCAAGACTTCATCGGAGTAGTCGCCTCAGACCCGAGCAACGGGAATAATCTTGAGCATTGCAAGTTTGTCCGCTTCTACAAATAGCATGACCCAGAGGAGAACGTTGTCATCTCTGGCCCATAATGCACCGATACGTACTGTAGCCATCGTATGATGAATGCTGCGGATATCATACACTGACTGTTCATGACTAATTGTTCATTATCAATTCAATCGCGTTATTGGGAGAGCGAAGTGGTCAGAAATAGAACTAGAGTGGCCAAGTGTGAGATACCAAGTAAGCCTCCCAGCTTCGAGGTAACTATATAATCGATTTTCGCCTCTTCCAGACTGACGCTTTGTTTTTTGGCATCCTCAAATCGGTAGCAACTCGCAAATCCACATCACGACAGACATCATGCATTTCTGGACCGCGATAGTGCTGCAATATCTTACTGTGGATGCACTGGCATATTTTACGTTCGCTGGTTCTAACTCGGACCTGGTGGTACACGCCCTAAGGAACTCGTCGAGAGTTACCGGCGACGTCTACGAGCATTGCGAGTTCGAACATGAAGGTGTGGTCAGCAATCGCGACGAATGTGTCGGAGAAGCTGTGAAAATCATGATTGCGTTTTTGAGCAGTGCAGGCAGTGTGCACCACGAGGGTGGAGAAGCCGTAGTGCTGAACAACAATGGCGTCGGCAACGAGGTTCTGCAAGATGCCGCGGACCGAAGCACTGTTACCACGGCCCTGGACACTGCCGCCGGCCCGAACAACCCTGAACTCCACATGGAGCGAGGTGTCGGAAAGACGGAAGGTCTGCTCGAGAGCTTCAACAAACGACTTGTCCGGCGATCCGGTAGTAGACAGGAGATCCGCGCCGTTGGACTTGACCACTCGGCAACGCATCCCAATGCTGGTCTCACAGTACTTACCAACGTAGAGAGTGGCGACACCGCCCTACACGTACACACCAACGCCTCCCATGCGACAGCGGAATTTAGAAAGAACCTATCCCCAGCGCTCAATGAGCGCGCCATCGAGTCCACTCACGGCATGAAATTCAAAGGAATGCAAGGTTTTAAGATGATGGTCCGGTGGGTCGACAAGGATTTCGAGCTCGATGGGCTAGAAGCTACTCTTCTTCAGTTTGTGAGTGGGAAAATTGGCCCAGCAACTCCAACTCCATGGGCGCCTACATACCTAGGTTCCGATTCCTGGGCTTTCGCTATGTGTGGGCAGACGGACGGACAGACAAACGATCAGATGATACTGCAAGGCAAACTGGTTTCGTTGGATGAGAATGCGGGGATTAACTTTGAAGATGACGAGTTGGTCAACTGTAATATGTTCAAGCAACCTCAGTAGCGCGCCAGCAATGTTTAATAACTTGAGTCTATGGCTTTGAGCTTGGTTCTGTCAGATACTATGACTTGGACAGTCAATCAAAGCTTTGTCTATGCGTCCCGCACGAATATTACGCCTGCTACACATTGATGATCATCCACATAGAGCTATGGGTCATAGAGACTTAGTTACCCTGCTCCATGATAGAAATAAGGGATTCACCACAGGCTCAACTCGTAGCTAGATGCTGAGGCATGCCGCCCAAGATAGCTCATTGTAGCGGATTGACGCCGTCCGCAGCAACGTGACTAATATCTGCTTCTTTGCGGAGAGGTCTGTATGCAACTTGCTTCTGACACCCTGCCACAGCCCAGTGAAGAGCCGTAAGCCCGTTATCTTCTGCACGCAACTCGTCCGATACTTGATGAGCGGTTTCACGTCTTTGTCGTAGCCTAATTCTGCTCCCCATAGCATCGGCGGTAGCCCGTTGGGATCTCTGCGCTCGATATGGATGGTGTGGTATTTAGGCAGTCAGCGCGATTTGTAGCATTGCGGCCGACGACGGATTGGCTGACATGGAACATGCATCGATCCAAGAATAGCGACTCAATGCTAGCATCTGACAGTGACAAATACAAGGTCTCTGAACAAGCGTACGACTCCGCTTCACCCGTTCTGGGCAGATATTGTCAGCACCAGGTGCTGTAGCACGCCATCAGGCTTAGTCCATCTGTGAAAAAAATCACTGCGGTCCTGCAACCACATCTTTCCATCCCACACGAGTTACAGACCCTCAATGTCACACGATCTCCAGGTCAGAAATCTACGATAACTGTTCAGTTAGCTGTTTCCATACTGCAAGACTGAGCACACACACCGAAAATGGGTAAGCGAACACTGAATTTCTTATGCTACTATTAATACCGTGACTGACTCATGCAGGATCGAAACGAGTGTCGTCAACAAAGGCTGCACCATCGTCCTACCTCGTTGACGATTCGGATGAGCTTTGCATCTTTGAGTTCGACGAGGAATATCAATGTCGAAGTCACCAGGAGCCTTCTCCAGTCTTGTACGTTCCATCGACAGGGCGTAAGCAAAACTTTGCACACCCCGAACAGCGAAAATCAAAAGTTTTGAGTAAGTATATAAGTCTGTGCCATTATTAGATGATCGGTTCGACGGCCCATATACTAATTGCATCTCTTACAGCCAAGAACGACAGGATTGCGCAGATGACAAAGGGAGGTTGCAGATAATGTGGTGACCTAATGCCTGTTGCGACTGCGCATAGGTATGAACGATGAGAGCAACGTGAGCGTCTTCGTCATTCTGCGTCTCTTCATGCACTACATTCCCGGGTACTATGTCATCTCACGTATAGACGAGTCTTCACTGGCAAGTATGCCCAACCATCTAAGACGATCATCCACCGATACGAGTTCTCTTCCCTACACTCGCATCCAAGTTGCTCGACCCATGATACTCCGCCTTACTCCCTCTCATCATACTATTCGGCACAAATACGAACAACCCTACTCCGCTCGCATATAACCTGCCTGTAATACTTGGATTGAAGCAGGCTTTTTCAACACTTATCTGTCACCAATCAACCCCAGAAGAACTACATTTTTTTCATCACGGCTGACGTGAAGCGCTGATGCATCTACGTAGCGACTTTCCGCTTCTCTTCCTGTTGATGTGGCCGTACGTTCGTGCCGCAAAGCCTGCGCAGTGGCGCGAGCGTAGCATCTACCAGCTACTGACCGACCGTTTCGCTTTGCCCGATGGCGACACCACTACAACATGCGATGTAGGCA
>Ga0265798_10003966_pt1 | contig 20757 bp, 27 predicted proteins | sample P3T30metagenome_FD_192430 | JGI IMG/M metagenome (GOLD analysis project Ga0265798, IMG submission 192430) | Plant litter microbial communities from East Loma Ridge, Irvine, California - P3 T30 | ecosystem: Environmental > Terrestrial > Plant litter > Unclassified | place: USA: California... | reverse complement strand
AATGTTCGGCGACCACGAAGCACAGCGCCTCATCGACGAGTGTCTCTTTGCCAACATGTGCGACGCAGATATACTCGCGACCATTAGCCGCATAACGGCACAGAACATACTCCAACAATACCGCAGACTGCTTGAGGCGTTCTTCCCGGGAGGCCAGCAGGTCGACGAACTCTTCATCTGCGGGCCCGGCTCGCACAATGCGAATATTGTAGATTACCTCGAAGTCGAGCTCCCTGCGAGCGTGATTACAAAACCGCTGGACGACATTGGCATACCTGGCGACGCTAATGGGGCGGTTTGCTATGCGCATTTGGCGATGGAAGCTCTGGTTAGGCAGACGACTCGAGTTTCTGGTGAGTCTGCGGAAACACAGGACGAAGTGGAGGAAGAAGTTGTGGCAGCGAGGATCGCGCGCGGAGAGAATTGGGATGCTTTGGTGGAGCGGGTCCGAGGATATAGTGGGCGGAAACCGCTGCGTGTTACGAAAGACGTTAGGATCGAGAGGAAGAGTAATGGTGCGGCTGAGGGGCGGTGACGATGGGTGCGGAAATTGATGGATAGGGAGGCACGAGGAATGACTTGGACGAAGGTACGATGGCGTATACGGAATCGCGAGAAAGTTGCGTTGCGGCGTTCGAAGTCCGGGCGTTTTTTCCCCAACGATATCAGGTACCGGTGACTTTTCTCTCAAACGCTACAAGAGCTGTTCATCTCGCTGTGGAAGGGTAGGGTAGCCGTAAATTAATACCAGAAGAATGTTTTCACCAAAGAATCATATCCAGCGAGTCCGTGAAATTAACTGCTAGATCAATTAACTCCATGTTTGAACAATCCACATCTACACGCTGAACACTCACGTAGCATTCCTATTAGCACTCCCATCATCCCCCACAATCCCCTTCATAATCCTCCTCCTCTTCTGCTCCTCCGCCTCGCTACTAATATCCCCAAACACCTGATCCATCTCCTCAAGACTCTTTCCCGCCGTCTCAGGCACACAAAAGAACGTAAACACAAACGCCAGCAGACAAAACACCGCGAAAAAAGTATACGCGCCCGCCCCCGTATTCTGAATGAGCGGCGGCGTAACCAGCCCGATGACGAAATTATTAAACCAGTTCGAACACGTCGACAGCGCGACGCCTTTAGCGCGTAAAGAGCTGGGAAAGACTTCGGATGGCAATGCCCACGGTACGGGACCCCATGTAGCGCCGAAGCTGAGCATGTAGAAGAACAAGAATGCGACTGCGACCCAGCCTTCGCCCGCGAAGCTCGCCCAGCGGCCGCCGAATTTGCCGACGAGAATGGCGATGATTAAGTGGCATATGAACATCAGTGCGGCGCCGACGAGCAGTAGTGGCCGGCGTCCGAAGCGGTCCATTGTCCAGAGGCTGGTTACTACGCCGACTAGCTGTGTGATGTTGATGATGCCGGAGAGGAGGAGCTGCTTTTCGTAGTTTTGGCCGAGGGTTTCGAAGAGGCTTGGGGAGTAGTAGATTAGGGCGTTGATGCCGACCTTGACTAAGTGAGTAGGAGGATTATGTGTGAGGGTCGTGAAAGAGACTTACGAATTGTTGGAAGAACATGATACCGACGCCGACGAGCGTCCGTCTCCAGCATCCGCGCTTGAAGCAATCTGCCCAAGACGCGGCTTCGAGCTTGAAGTGATTGGCGCGAGTGGGTTCCTGTAGATTCGGGTGTCTCTCGCGATTAGTCTCCTGCTGGAATGCCACCTCAGCACGAATCTCGCACCACTCTTGGAAGACGCGGGAATCGCTGGTTGGTAGGCGGCGCAGCTTCGATAGGACCTGGAGTGCCTCGTCATCACGGCCCTTGGAGGAAAGCCAACGGGGAGAGAAAGGCAGGAAGAAGATCCCGACACCGAGGACGAAGCCGGGAATCATTTGGAGGAAGAAAGGCAATCGCCACGACCATTCGCCGACCATGAAGCGTGTGCCATAAGTTGTCCAGAAGGCGATCACGATTCCGAGCACGATACTGAGCTCCTGGAGCACGAGGAGAGCGCCACGGATTTCAGGCGGAGCGATTTCAGAAATGTACAATGGCGAGATTGTCGCGAGACTGCGTTGTGTCAGTGACCTTGCTTCACCATTCATACACAAAGGACTCACGCTCCAATTCCCATACCGCCAATCAATCGACCAACTGTCAACATGCTGTACTCCACCGCAGCGGTTTGCAGTATACTTCCCACGGTGAAGACAACGACGGAAACAACGATGGAATACTTCCTAGACAGTCTGTCTGCCAGATAGCCAGCGAACAGAGCGCCAATGAGCGCCCCCAGCTCAAGCATGGCAGTCATGAGTCCCTTCCAGAACCCGGCTCCAGAGGCTTCTGCCGATACCCGTGGGAAGCGTCCGAGAAACTGATCCATGACGAGCGTGACGCTGATGACGCCCTGATCGTAGCCGAACAAGAGACCGCCTAGAGTGGCGAAGAGGGCGCATGTTGCGACGTAAGGCGAGGTGAAGAGACCGGCGAAGCCTGCAGAGAAGATCAGATATGAGGTCGTACAACACAGTTTGATGGAGGACGTACCTGGCTTGCCATACGGCTCACGCGTCACCAAGGCTTTTCCATGCATGTCGGCGACTTCTTGATGAACATGCGACTGCGCTGGAGCAATGTCAATCGCGTCCTTCTTCTCTGACGAGTCGTACATCATGGCGACGTTTGGAAGTTCTTGAGTATCGGCCTTTCAGACACTAGAGAGCAATCATGTAGGCGAGGAGATCGACGACGTACTTATAGACACTTCCTGTCCAAGACCTTCGGGCGTCTTGACCCGTCACTCAGAAATTAAGCGTGCTGGATGTTGAGTTGGCTTGCTCGCCTCGTGGTCAGATGAGGGGAAAGGTGCCGTGAATAGCTAGCTGGCGTTATTTCCAAGGGTGTGTGGGCCGTGTATTGAGGTCGTTTGGACGTCACAATCCGGTGCTCAAAAGCCGATGCTGTGGCTTGGGGTGATCATTTTTGAGATGCGTGTGTGCACGGATAGTCGACGAATTTGTTCGGCAGCGGATTCTATGGGGCCTTGTCCGGTGGTGCCCGAGATGATGGGCTCGTGTATGTTGTGCGTTGGAGGCCATAACGCTGAGAGACGGAGGAAGTCGCAGTGTAAAAGCTCCATTGGACTCTCCAAGTTTACTTCTCTTCGTCGCCGTGAATTTGCTGTCTGCTCGAGGTCGAAATTCGCGGCGCAGGTACCAAATTTCGCCATGTCGTCATGCAGATTCAACGGCCCTCTCCAACTTCTTTCACCACGGGCTCTGAATCTGGGGAAGCGTCGCGCCCCAGTTCCCCGGCCTGAGCTTCTCGCCTCGTTCCGCGCCGTGCATTTCCCCGAAGCCACACATCCAATGATTTCCCGTTTGTTCGTCGAATTTGTTCCATGCGCTTTCGAAGCAGCGGCGACAATTACTCTTCCGGGACCAAAGTAGGCGTGCCGAGAGTCGCTAATTCATTGCTAAGTGGGGACTGGAGCGGATACAGTAAAGTGTGCCGCCCGCGATCAGACAGATGCGGCTCTGCGAGCAATTCTGGCCGCTGCTCCTCCTGGACTCTATTTTCGTTTTCGTCGTGTACATGAGGATGATGACTGTCCTATCGAAGACAGAATAGAATGACTACTGGACCCTCGACGCGAGACATATATAAGGCCAAGCAAGAGCCGTCTCTGAAATCCCACTGAGTTCTTTCCATCACCTTTTCCTCCTACTACTACTAATCAAGCTCTCTAGGACTCATCTCCAACGCCACCATTCGCTATCAACAGTCAATCACGCACAGTAACCACGATCCTTGCACGGGGCACAGGAAAGAATTATGATAATATCGCAGCGTCTTCTATCTTGAGATGTCGCGGAAGGCATGCTTGCTCTACCCTCGAGCATCATGATAAACTGTCAAGCGTAAACGCAAAAGGCGCTTCAATTCTTCCCATCTATTTCCACTCAATCCTAAACCATCCCAACCCCTACAACCCCCATCCCAACCCACCTAATCCACCCTCCTCCTCCCACCACTCTCCCAGCCCTCCCCTCAAATTCCTCCTCCCCCCTTACCCCCCCATTCACACTCCTATCACCACCACCCCCCAACCCCCCCGCCGTCTCACTCGCCCGCGGCCCCGGAAACACCGCCGTCGCACTCCCCGACAAATTCCTCACCCGAAAGTGATCCAGCCCCACAATCCCCCCCTCAATACCATTCTCAGCCACAAAAGCCTCCCAATCAAACGGCGTGCGTTGACTCGGGACCCTGACGGCGTCTGGTGCAGGCGCGGGCGCGAAGAGGTAGATGGCGTAGGTGTGTGCTATGTCGCCGACGGGAGGGTGTGGAGGGATGTAAGGTGTGTGTATGGATGTGATGGTTAGGTTTCCGGGGGTGGACGGGGAGGAAAGGGTGGTGGAGGCGAGCCAGTGTAGTGTTGGTACGCGTGTTGATTGGTGGGGGGTGTCGAGGTCGAGCATGAGGATGAGTGAGGGGGAGGAGGGGTCGGGTGCGTAGGTGGGTGTGAGGATGGCGGGGTGGGAATCCATGTCTGTTGAAATATGTTAGTAGATGTCACGGGGTGTGTGTGTGTGTGTAGAGTGGGATCGGAGACGTACACCCAGGATGCATCAACGCGCCAGGCGCATGTATCGTGCGCGCCCCATCACCATACGTAATCGTAAGTTGCTGATTCTCTGGTATATTGTTGGGTACGCTTTGTCCGAGCACCAATACTATTCCTCCAAGTCCAAGTCCCACCGCTATTTCAAATATTCTCGCTGCACGCATGTTGGTTTCTGGATGCCAGTTCCAGGAACTATCATGACCTACCGTCATCTTTATTCCACCCCCCGGCCCCATCCGGCATCCAAGTCCTTGGACGCTGACGTTGTTTCCAAGGCGCCGTGTGGCATTGGCATTGTTAGACTACGTTAGGTGGAAAGGGTCAAGAAAGGACGTAAGTAGGCTCCAGGAAACTATAAGTCTAGACCACTGAGGCTACGGTGGTAAGTACTCCTAGTAATGCATGGGTGCATGGCATATATCTGCACATCAATCTCTGTCGGCACAATTCCCAAGCCCAAGGTCTTACCTTGTCAATCCCTCAACGCAAGACACATATATAGTGTGATTCGAACCGCTCCTCCAGATGCATCATCCACCAAGCAGTTAATAAAACTCTATACTTGTACAAACGTAGTCACCGAGATTGAACATGCCAGCATCATCGCGCTCCCTTGGCCCTGCCGAGCATCCGTCTCGGCCGCACTACGTCTGCACAGCCACACTACGACTCCGGGGTACCATTTCATGAATCCTTTGTTTAACATTCGGCTGGCACGTTCACGTCTAAGGGGTGACGTATCATGCAAGATGGATGCCAGTGTTATTGCAGTAAGGCGAAGTAAAGTGTATTGGGGTATTCATAAAAGCTATATAGCACCAGGGATACACAAAACGCAAGCAAAGCAAAGAACCAAATACACAAGAGAAATGCAATATATGCAATGTGAGAGGAATCAGTCAATCCCAAAATGCAAAACTACGCCGCCCTACCCATTCCCAAGAATATGATTAACGCAAAAAAAAGACAAACCAAACCCCCCGTGAGCTTTATACACTCCGCTCAGGGCTCTCCCCCTCCGCAACAACAGCAACACCCAGCCCCCGATCAGGAGACTGCAACACAAGCTGCTCATGCCGCCTTGCGCGAATAAAGTCCGATATACTCTTGATGAGAATGAACCAGCCCACAATCATCAGCCCGTACGCGATCCAGTCGCTGCCCGTAACCGCACTAGCCGCCGGCGTCATATCCGCGCCCCCAGAGGACGGACTGCCCATTGTATCAGGATCGAAGTCATGCGCATTCGGGTCGTTGGGTACGCCGCCGTCAAACCCGGAGCCGGGTGTGTCGTTGTTGCCGCTGCCGGGGCTGAGCACGGCGGAGCGGAAGCCGAAGCCAAACTGCACGAGTGTGATGCCGAGACCTGCGCGCGAGCCGTTCTTGGCAGCGTGGGTGGTGTGCAGCAGGTAGGTGAGGAGGAAGCCGACGAGCTGGAAGGACATTGAGATCATGGCGTTCCAGATGAAGCTGAAGAGCGAGCCGACGGGCAGGCCCTCGACAAAGACCTCGTCGCCGAACTGGCCGGGGGCGAGGATGGTGGTTTCCCAGTAGGGTGGTGTTGCATCTGCGGCGGCTTGTTCGTATGTCTGATGATGATGTTAGTGCTGCGTCAGGTGATGTTGCGTGTGTGAATGAACGTAGAACGTACCGGTGGCTTCTCCTCGGCGTCCTGGCCCGGCGTCGGCTTCGCGCTCAGGTTCGCCCAGACACCGCCGTTGCCTCCGCCGTAGACGCGCCCACTGCTCGCTGCCTGTGTGTTGAAGACGGGCAGCTCTGTGACCCGCCGCTCGAAGCCCGGCGCTGGCGGCTCATCCGCCTGTGGATTCCCCCGCATCAGCCGCTGCCGATCATCGCGCCCGTCTTCCTCATCGTCGTCGGAATCTGAGTCAAATGTATCTGCGAGCGTGCGGTCTTCTTCGTGCGCGAGGGGGTCGTCGGACAGGAGGCGCCGTTGTGTGCTGTTGGGCGAGGATGACCGCGAGCGGAAGGACGGGGGTGGCGACGCCGGGGGCCACTGCTGCTGGGCGTGCGCGGTCGCTGGGGAGGTTTCTGCGTCGTCGCCGGCTACCTGTGGGCGGTTGTCAGTATCGCCATCGCTGTGTCGCGGGAGTGTCTGCGTTGCGGTGCGGCGGGCGCATGCGGCACCAGACGAGCTGCGGCGACGTACCCTCTCGTAGCCTTGGGCGGGCATGCTGGGCCGGCCTGCTGTGTGCGATGTGGTGGAGTTGTAGTAGAGGAGTGCGATGGCGAGGCGACGTAGACGTAGAGCGAGTGCGCGGCGTGAGGTGTGCGGGCGGGTAGGCGGTAAGGAGGTTGTTGCTTGTCAGGCGGCCTTGAAGGCGGAAGCGTCTCGCTGGGAGAGAGAGAGATCTGGGGGCCCTTAGCGCCTGCCTGCGCCACACAACGTTCCATGAGCATCATTGACATCCAACATTTTAGCATACACCCAATCCACCCCGTCTCATTCACTCACACACACACACACACACACACACACACCACAAAAATGTCAACACCAGTACGCCACCTCCCCTCCACCTGCCTCCACCTCCACAAATTTAACCTCACCAAGCTATCAAAACACTACACCCGCCTCCTCACCCTCTGGCCCAAAGACGCACTCCGCCCAACCCTGCCCTTCACCCGCGCAATCGAGCACCGCGCAAAACCCTACGGCGTGAAGCCCCTCACACCAATTCCCCAAGAAGCCGCTGCGTCACAAGTCCCTGTGTCTGTGTCTCCGCAGATAGAAAACGCACAAGTAAATGCGCTGTACACGCTGCTGGAGAACCGGTATAGCAAGAAATACGCACTGAGTGCGGAGATGTTTCGCCCCGCGAGTGCGCCGGAGCATTATGAGAAGTTGATGGAGGAGATTGAGCGCGCGCCGGGGAAGACGTGGTGGCAGGCAAAGGTGGATGAGTGGAAGATGAAGATTAGGTGGTCGTGATTGATTGGAATGTGGGAGAATGGAGAATGTATAACGGTGTACGAACACGCATTCACGTGGCGTGATTCAAGAGCGTGGATGGCAGGTCACAGCACAGCGGGTGTGGGAGACGGAAGACGGAAGACAGAAGATGAAGGCTGGCATGAGCCTGTGTATATTCAAGACATGTCCCATCTAATGATTGATGAACCAAGAATGATGACAAGGCATCTAGCCCGCATCAAACGCCAACGGCCGGGGTATCATAGAAGCAAGTACCAGTAACGCCCAAATAGATCACCCTTCAACATGTCCTACTTGCTGATTTTGTTCAAACGACCAGAACGTCGCTGATTGTCCATGTTGGCGAACGTGCTGATCAGAGCCGGTCCCGGTGACACCTCCCTCGTCGTTGCCCTGGCCTTCTTCGTGGCTTTGGTGATCTTCTCAGCTACGCCGCTGGTGGGAGTGGCCTTGGACGTGGGCGTAGACCTGGCAGACGCGGTGACCGTCCTAATGCGCGGGCCTGTGCTCTTGGACGGCGTGGAAGTAGCTGGCTCGATGGGTTTGCTTGTCGTCTTGGAGGATGTACTCGCGGTCGATGAGCCTCGGACCTTGAGCTTGACCAGTTTCGACGGCGTCACTGGCGTACCCTGATTACTGTCAGTGGTGCCTGTCTATCTCCGATATCAATACGTACCTTCTTCTCTGCTGAGTATTGCGATAGATGGTCTGGATAATCTGACAGTGGAGGAGACGACACAATGGCGGTGGCCTGGGTGATGTTAATTCAATAGTGTCTGTCTATTTTCAGTGTCCGAACATATCCTCTTCTCAGCCGACCCCTTTGATAGATCGCTTGGGCACTCGGACAGTGGTGACTCTTCTGGCACGTGTGCTGCCTTCTGCGGCGTCTTGAACATGGACGTTTCCCCGATGGGTGCTTGCTCGGTCGACATCTCTTGCTTAGAAGACACCGCGCCAGCGACCTCAGTACCGCGACTCTCTTCAGGACCCACCAACCCGCAAAGCCGAAAGCACTCCGCCATGCTCGTGACGGTGCCCAATTTCTCGTCAACAAGCCGAATGCCCTCGACTCTGCCAATCAATCGGTCTCTATCAGCACGTCCTTGAAACAGCTCCTCAGGCAGCGCAGCACCCATAGACGTCGTCGTAGCCTTGTAGTCTTGAACAGCGCCTCCAGACAGGAAATCCTCATCGTCGTCGTCATCAAACCGAGGAGGCAGCGGCGTCGGCGCCCGCGCAATGGGATCGTAGCAATCGAATTCGCGGTACACTGTGTGTTGCGTCAGTATAAACACGCAATCATTGAATACTAACATCGTACCTCCGGCCTCGTCGGTGTAGCCATTCGAGGTGAACGTGTACGTGCCGTCATAGAACTTGCGCGAGTGCGCGCTGATCTCAATGTCGTGTGGTAGAAGCATATTTGCTGATTCTTGAATGTGCTCGTATAGGCTGGATATCCTTGAAGTAGTTGAATGCCCGGAGTTTGTGCTTGATCTCAGAGCATGGAGAGCGTTGAGCAAGTAGGCAAAGTGGAGGTTGTTGATGCGCGTTGTTGTCAAGCAGCTGCCACGGCGACGCGGAAAGAGCGGTGCAGATTCGCGCTCTCACCTTTACTTTACTTGTATCACGACAAACGGACTCCGCAACACTAAAACAAAACATCCGTAAATACCGTCTTGGATTGAGAAACCCTCTATGGCACGGAAGGCCGTGCGCTAATGAAGTGACGCCCCTGGAAATGCATCCGGACAAACGCCTCTAGAAAGGAAACTCCACACCCCTTGTGGGTATCGTACAAACGGCCATCGCTGTACATGGAATTTCGACAATGTTGATGGTAAAAGAAAAGAAAAACGCAGTACTCATGTCCCATCCCTCCATCTTTGACTCGATATGTTGCAACAACAGAGTCTAGCGGAGCATTTTTTGCAAACTCATCACCTTATGCTCTTTTAGGAGGAGCTTCTGACGTTCGCTTGCGACAGGCTATGTCGCAGCCGGCTGGCCAGCGTACGCGGTCGCTGTCATGGGCTGCTTCGAGGCGATCGTGGCGGCCATGCTCTCACGCTCTTTTTTCTCCTGCTCCATCATAGCCCGGTCAGCCTTAGTCACTCGAGGTTTGCGAACAGTAGAGCCACCACGAGAGCCAGGACCGCCTCCTCGTCCCCGTCCTCTGCCTGTTGCGTCGCCGCGAACTGTGCCGCCGCGTCCTCGTCCGCGTCCTCGTCGTACGGTGCCGTCGGCCCTGTTCAATATTAGTCATTGCAGTGTGCTGGATGTACTCAAAGTGCTTACCTCTCGACAGCTGGCTTCTCTTCCGTCACGAGCGGACCGCTGTACACGAAGAAGCCGTCCTTGGCCATCAGCGCCTGCTGCTCCCACGCGAGCTCCGTGTCGTCGATGAAGTCGTCCTCCTTGTCGTAGTCTTCCTGCCTGCGTTTGCGTCGCGGCTTTTTGCCATCGTTCTCACGGGCTGATGTCTCGTCGTCCATGCCGCCCATCTCTACGTTGCTCTCGTTCTCCGACAGGTCCAGCGACATGTCGTCGTTTGAGACAGCACCTCCCGCCTTTTCCAGCGCGGCGCCTGCAGCGGTGATCTGACGTTGACGCTCGCGGCGGGCGGCAATGCGGGGATGCAGAGCAGCGAAGCCGTACTTCTTCTCGACCTCCTGCGCAAAGTTGATGGTGACGTTCTCATGGCCTTTCAGCGGGAACGTGAGCCATATATTTGCACCTTGCGTCTCGGAGGTGCCATTGGAGTTCACGACAGGTCCAAAGGGTGTGCCCGAAAGGAGGCCGCTGCCGGTAGGCAGAGGCGGTGGAGCTTCTTTCTGGCGGGCGGCTTTGGTAGGCGGCGTAGGCGCATTGGAATGCGACGGTGTGCCTGAGGTTGTAGAGGTCGTCTTCGTCATCGGGACCGAAGTTTGCTTGGCCGGCTCGGAGTCAATATCCATTGGGACGGGGGCAGGTGCAGCGGGGTAGGGCTGTGAAATTTGCGGTGGAGGCTGCGCTTGCTGATGGAATTGAGGTTGAATGTCTTGGGAACAAAGAACGGAACCCGGCCGCACGGGGAAGGCAGCAGGCGACACGGGCGCAGAAGTGACCGAGGCTTGTTGCTGGAGCTTGACTGGATGCGTATAGAAGGAATTGCTGGCCGAGGGCGGATCGATGAGACTTGTGATAGAGGGAGACGCGCTGGCGCGGTGGTTGAGTGGCGGCGAGGTGGGTGGCGGCGGCGCGCTGGCGGGTGCCTGGGGTTTGGATTCAGCGAATATGCCGCCTCGGATGGGATCATAGCGCTGTCCTGAGCTCGAGGGCCGCGGTGTGGAAGGCGCGACGCTGATATGGGACAAATTGGGATTGCTGTGGAGCGTGGGTTCGGGATTGCTCAATACACGAGGACTCTGAGTGACAGCAGACGGTAGTTCTGGCTGGGATACTGGAGCCGGTTCGCTGGGTCTTGTCTGCGGTGTGGGTGATTGCTCTACAGGCGGCTTCTCGTCAACGGCTTCTGGTGCTGATGTTGTCTGTGGATCCAACGATGCTTTCGTCCTCCTCTTGCGCTGTGCCGGCTGCGCATTTGGGTCCTTGGGCTCTGCAGTTTTACGAGACTTCCTGACCTTCTTTTCTGGCTCTGGCACGCTGTCTTTGGCCTTTGGCTTTGGTCCTGGCTTCTTGCGTGGCTGCCCTGATGCTGTGAGCCCTCGTGGCGCAGGAGATGTGCCATTTGGGGTGCTAGCTCCGCCAGCAACACCACCACCAGTAGAAACACGAATTGTCGAGTTTGGCGTGCCCTGCTCTGGCGAATGCGGGGGACTACTCAGACTGCCAGGCGAGGATGCATCATTGGTGTCCATGGCCGAGAACACCGAAACTACAAAATATTCAAAAAGCTTCCTATCGCGTGATACCCGTATGCAACAGTATAGCTCGCCCAAAAGCTGCAGATACCTTGAAGCTGCCTAGGGCGCAGGTACGAAGTAGCGTCGGTGCTGGCGTATGCGCGGATTGCTGGATGCGCGGGTCGAAAACTCAACACCAAAAAGTCGCGAATAGCGTGTTCCGCGATAGTGTCGAGAACACCAAAGTTGGCGTGGAGCCGATGGCCGGGCCGTTGAGCAACTTAAGAACGGTCTGGTGCACGGGAAGGAACACCAAGTTCCGCCTCCTGACGAGAGTTTGATGGCCGCGACTACGGCACAAGTTGTATTGATGATTGAAGAGTCGTAGCAGCGAGAAATTGTATACAAAAGAAGGAGAAAGAGAGAGGAAAGCGAGCGGCAGGGCGACGTGTTCAAGAGGGGGCAGTCTGGTCTGATGTATGGGAAAGCGTTTGAGGCCGTGCCTGCAGCTTGGTTACGACGAGCAGCCCTAGAAGGAGAAATCAGAGTACGCCAGACGAGAGTCCGGGGGACCGACAGCGCATGTGGGCCTGTGAATAACGAGACCCTGCGAGCATTGGTTGTCACGTTTGTGATTGTATGTTGTTGCCATTGATGGAGCTGATAATCTTGACCAATATATTTGAACCTCAGTTACTATCATCTACATCTTGAAAAGCCATTCGAGTTCTATTGCGGTGCTAATCCGTGTGCTAGATTGAGGCAGTAGCCATGACCTGCAGCTGGTTGGATCTTCATACATCCGGCGTACGATGAGGCAGGCGCATTAGCCGCCTGACCTTGATTGCATTTACAGTCGCTGTGACATTTTGATCAGATGCTGTTGTGAATCGACAACTCATAAGTCTAAATAAAAATTTAATTCCCAGGAATGGCCAGCAGGTGCTGTCCTCGATAGGAACACCGCGTGTGACCATGTTCCGTTGATGAAGGTTTCAACGTGTTCTGCGGATGTTTGATGTCCATGTGGCTTGTGGCTGAACATGGTCCAAGCGCGATTCGATCGACAAGGGTCCGATTGGTTGGGCACGGATTAAGCCTCATCTTGGTAGCACGTCCTGGTCCCCTGGAGCATACGAGCGAAGAAAGTGGAGAGCTGTCAAACAACAGTAGCCTTAGCTATAATTAATGTAATTCTCTGCGTAGTAATACAAGAGCGCACTTCTTGGTGTTGTTTCAATATCGTTCGTATGACGATTGACATGCAGCTTTTGAATGACAATTAAGAACTACAAGTCATCACATGGAGAGGTAGCGTGTCGTTGAAATTGAATGACATAACTAGAGGTATATGCCCAGGCCCTTTTGTCTGCAGATACATTCACAGGTACACAACGAAACCAGAGCCGCGAACGCCAGTTCAACACCACCCCACAAGCAAACGCCCAAGCAAGATGCAAGAAGGATATGATACAGCAACATCATGTTCAGTTCATGAGGGTCAGTGCATTCATGACTTGCTCTTCTTCTTCTTCTTGCTCTCGCCTTCGTCGTCATCTGCTTTCCTCTTCTTGTCCTTCTTAGACTTCTTCTCGGAAACGTCCTCATCGGCGTGCTTTGACTTCTTGTCCTTCTTCTTCTCTTTCTTCTCCTTCTTTTCCCTGCGAGCTGCCTCGGTAGCCGCGCCAGTGACACCGTCAGCCATCTCAACGTCGTCCTTGGGAGCGGCAGCGGTCGGGTCTTCGATGCCGATGTCGGACAGCACAGAGTTCATTGCGGCTTGCATAACTGCCGAGTTCTTTGCAGGTGGCGCACCAGAAGCGTAAAACTCTATCCTCTCGTCGACCTGACGCTTCAAAGCCTCTCCAAACTTGGACGTTGGCGTCTCCGAGAAATTGTCAATCCTCGAAGCAATGGAACACTTGTTGGCGAGGAAGCGGGAGATCCTGCCCTTGGACTTGGCCCCTGTCCTGCCGATGAAAGAAGAGTGGTAGATGAGACCGTACTTGGGGGTGTTTCCCTTTGTCTTCAAAGCTCTGAACAGAGCCTTTTCAGCGCCGAGAATCTGCACGGTGGAAGCAGGGTACTTGGACAAATTGGTTAGGCTGCCGGCCTTCGAGATGAGGCGAGCACCAACAGTGTCGCCGATGAGAGCTGCAAGGTTAGGCGCGACCTGGTTCATCCGGCTTCCGAGGTAGTTGGAAAGCTGCTTGCGGTAGGCCGCGAGGGATGCTGTGCGCTTCGCGAATGCCATGACGATCTCCATATCAGCTTCAGAAAGATCGCGACCCATGCTCGTGCGTGCAGCCTTGATGATTGCTTGCGCAACGCCCTCGTCGTCGTCGACAACAGCGGCGATATCGTGGAGGTTGTCATCATTGAGACGTGATTTGTCTCCGATCGCAAGGACCAACTTCGCATATTGCTCGTTCACGGAGACAATCTTAGCCATTTCGGGGAAGTGCCAGCTTGTGGAGGTCAGTGGATGTTCGAAGCGCCACCTTCAAGGCTAGTTTTGTGATAACAGAAGGAAAGTACTCACCCGTAGTTTTCTCGGAGTCGCATGGTGAATGTGTTCAAATCTTTGTCGATCTGATCGAGGGTTGCAATCGCCTGGATGATGTGGTTGTCCTGCTTTTGCACGCTGAACTTGACCTTTCCGCGAGAGTAGGCGTGGCCTATATCGCATGTTAAAATGAGTCAAAAATGTCTGCTTCAAGAAGAACATACCCAAGCCAAGAATCGATCGGTCGATATCGCCAGCATTGAGCTGCTTGATGAGCTTGGCACCATGCTGTCTCAGCCCACGGAGGAGATCCGCAACGACCTCGGAAGTATCAGACGTCTCGAGAGACAGGTTCTCAAACGAGGCCTTGATGCTCTGGGCAAGGTTGCGCTCGCTGACACCGAGAGTGATCGTCTTCTTCTTGCCGGCCTTGGGCAGATTCGTCTCGAGCGTCGCGCGCAAGAAGTCGGACAGGATGCCCTCGGAGATGTCGTTCACCTCCTGGAGCGCTGCCTGCGTGCCCTGGAAAGGCGCGAGGCCGACAAGCTCCACGGTCTTGCCGAACTTGGCGAGGTCTTGCGTTGCGGTCTGCACCTCTGCGAGACGGTTGCCGATTGTGTCAGGCTGGAGGATGACTTTGAAGACCTGTGCACAGTGCGTTAGCGAGAATCCGGCAAGGCAGAGTAGTCAGCTTTTCTGCGTGATGTACCGCTTGAAGCGGTCGCAGCTACGGGGAGCTCCACGTACGGCATAGCCAACCGGGCTCTCGTGCAAAAGGTAGTCGATTGAGCTCGACATTTTGAGTCGCCGAGTCTGTCTGACTCTGTTTTCGTGGTTGGGCGATCTGAAGGGCGGGGTCGTCGAGGAGTGCGACGAAATGTGGTGGTGATAATCTGTCGCAGGTCGCGATTTCCAAACGAAAAAAGTCAATGGGAGCTCGGGCCATCCCGCGCTAATGGTCCCGTCCAAAAGTTCGAACACCCAAGGCATACGCGAAATCGACCCCGCGACTACACCACATCGTAGGACTCTGCGCTTTCAACACCTCTCATAGACACTTCGAAACATGTCGGCCGCACAGTTACTGAATCCAAAGGCGGAGTCGCGGGTACGTGCGCCCATACTCAGCACACTGAAGCACGACTGACAGGCAAACAGAGGCGCGGGGAAGCTCTACGCGTAAACATCTCAGCTGGCGAGGGTTTGCAGCAGGTATGCGATGGTGGAAATAACACCGAGGAGCTTTGTTGACTCTATCCAGGTGCTTGCGTCCAACCTGGGACCCCGCGGCACACTCAAGATGTACGACTTGCCCAACACTTCACGGTTCTGTAACAAGTAGCTGACCTTTGCGCAGGCTCGTTGATGGCGCTGGGGGTGTATGTGCTAGTCTCACCTCGGAGGGACTCTTCTGACGATTCTCTCTAGATCAAACTCACAAAAGATGGAAGCGTGCTGCTGAAGGAGATGGTGTGTACTTTCGACGAAACCACAATAAGACAAACGCTAATCTTGTACCAGCAAATTCAAAATCCCACCGCCGTATGTGTCATATTTCTTCGACGCGCAGACACTATGCTGACCGCGACAGGTCATGATCGCACGAGCGGCAACCGCACAGGACGAAATAACTGGTGACGGCACGACATCCGTGGTGTTGCTGGTAGGAGAGCTCTTGAAGCAGGCAGATCGCTATATTGCGGAGGGTCTCCATCCACGAGTCATCACAGACGGCTACGACATCGCAAAGACCGAGGCGTTGAAGGTGAGTCGGAGGGCCCATCTACTTGAAGTGCCTTGATTTAACACCCGTTAGTTTCTCGACACGTTCAAGCTTGAGAAGGAAGTCGACCGGGAGCTACTTCTGTCCGTCGCCCGGACGTCGCTATCGACGAAGCTCGACAGCTCTCTCGCCGAGCAGCTCACACCAGATATCGTCGACTCCGTTCTCGCCATCTACCAAGCACCCGCGAAGCCCGATCTACACATGGTGGAGATCATGACGATGCAGCATCGCACCGCCGCCGACACACAACTCATCCGAGGACTGGCCCTTGATCACGGCGCGAGACATCCTGACATGGCGAAGAGGGTAGAAAACGCATTCATTTTGACCCTCAACGTCAGCTTGGAGTACGAGAAGTCTGAGATCAACTCTGGCTTCTACTACTCAAGCGCCGATCAGAGGGAAAAGCTTGTCGAGAGCGAGCGAAGGTTCGTCGACGAGAAGCTCAGGAAGATTGTCGAGTTGAAGAAGGAGGTCTGTGGAGACGACCCCAAGAAGGGCTTCGTTATCATCAACCAGAAAGGTATTGACCCTCTAAGTCTGGATGTGCTTGTCAAGAACGGTATCTTCGCGCTGAGGCGGGCGAAGAGGAGGAACATGGAGCGACTCCAGCTCGTATGCGGCGGTACGGCACAGAACAGCGTGGATGATCTGTCGCCGGATGTGCTAGGCTGGGCAGGACTCGTCTACGAGCACCAGCTGGGCGAGGAGAAGTACACATTCATCGAGGATGTCAAAGAGCCCAAGTCAGTCACGCTGCTGATCAAGGGACCCAACTCGCACACCATTTCGCAAATCAAGGATGCTGTGCGAGACGGTCTGAGAAGTGTGTACAACATGATCGTCGACAAGAGTGTGGTTCCCGGTGGCGGCTCTTTCCAGGTTGCGTGTGCCGCACACCTACAGAGCGAGCAGTTCAAGAAGACGGTCAAGGGCAAGGCGAAGTGGGGCGTATCAGCCTTTGCGGACGCCCTTCTCATCATTCCAAAGACACTGGCAGCCAATTCCGGTCACGACATTCAAGATTCATGTAAGTCGCTCAACTCATTTTCGCGTACCCATTGCTGACTATGCTACAGTGGCTGCGTTACAAGATGAGTATGCTGAGGGCAACATCGTTGGACTGAATCTCGCAACAGGAGAGGCGATGGACCCAACTCAGGAGGGCGTCTTTGACTCGTTCCGTGTGCTGCGCAACTGCATAGCTTCGGCCACAGGTATTGCGTCGAATCTCTTGCTTTGCGACGAGATGCTGAAGGCACGACAAATGGGACGCGCACCGGGACCAGGCGGGGATGAAGGTCAATGATGATGCGGTGTTTGGAGAAGAGAAGATGAAGAGACAGCTTTATTCTACAAGCGATGGCAAGTAGCCCACTGGTGGTATTGCATAGCGTCGAGGCTTCTCGCGATTGGCACTCCCGCGGCTTGCTGGAAGCATTGTAAAGTATAGCTAGTTCAAAATATGTGAAAGAAACCTAGCCACTGTTGGCATATAGGCATGACAGCATACAGCTCTTCGAGGGCAGTGAAGACCAACGTGTAATCCACAGTGTTCTGCTTTTTGGTCTCGTTCAAGCTATCTCATCCAGCACTCCTACGTAGCCTTCATGCGACATTTTCGTGATAGCGTGCGGCGGACCCTGAATGCAAGGATGTTATGCATAAATTTAGAGCGTGGCGGTGCCTTCCGTAACCGAGCGGGGCCGCCTTAGCCGTGCAGCGTGCTCAATCGTAGTGAGATGGCTGGAATGTGTTACAGCAGACGTGTCGTGGGCGTCTTGTCTTTGAGCCTACCTGGAGTCTAATGTAGAGTCTAACGATTGAATGGAATCTGTGATCAGCGTTCGATTCGTAATTTTCGTGGAGCTTGCACCCTCCTAGCCAAGAGTTTGGATAAGCCAAGCCGGACCACGAGTGAACACGAGACAACTTGCATCTTTGGTTTGGTGGGTGTTGATTCGACTGTGGCATTTGCCTCTCACCACCCTCCTTCTTCCTCTCACGACTCAATGACATAGCGACCGCGTACGTCCTCCGCTTCTTTTCGGTCTTCGCGACACTTCTCTTCGACAGCGCTCGTTTGACCATGTTTCCGCGATACAGGAGATACCGCGTCTTTTTGGTCTTTGCGGTTCTTACTTTAGTTGCTCTGTACAAGTTTGGGACGTCGGAAACGGCATGGAGAGACGCTGCATCGACGGCAACGGAGCTGAAGAATGAGGCCGAGGATGCCCTGGGATTCGGTTCGAAGCCGCGCCCGCCGATTGCGCACGAGACCAAGAAGCTGGAACTGCAGATACCCGCTGCGAGTAGGACTCAGGCGCTGCAGACACCTCCGCCAGTGAAGAAGATACCCTCGCCGTCGCTAGCGAGCCCGGCCGCGCCCCAGACGCACCAGCAGAAGCCGTCCGTTCCCACCGCGATTCGACCAAAACCGCAGCACAATGCGCCGCCTGTCCCGGGGATGCATACAATCTCCAGTGCGGAGGCGATATACTGGACGAAGCTGCCCGAGAAGTTTCCGGTGCCGTCGACAGCCCTGATCAAGCTGCCCAGTGGCAAGCCGAAGCCGATACCCAAGATACAACACAAATTCACGCCAGAAGATGCGGCAGCAAAGTCAGACAGGCTGGCGAAGCTGGAGCGAATAAAAACTGTGTTCAAGAAGTCTTGGGATGGATATAAAGAGTATGCGTGGCTGCACGATGAACTGAAGCCCGAGTCCGGGACGTTTAAAGACCCGTTCGCCGGCTGGGGCGCTACGTTGGTCGATGGATTGGACACGCTTTGGATCATGGGCCTAAAGGAGGAGTTTGAAGAGGCAGCGAAAGCCGTAGACAAGATCAACTTCCATACGACGTTCCGCGCGGATATCCCCATGTTCGAGACAACGATCCGTTACCTTGGAGGCCTGCTTGCAGCCTACGACATCAGCGACAAAAATTACAAGAATCTCTTAGACAAGGCTGTGGAGCTGGCTGAGGTCCTCATAAGTGCCTTCGACACGCCAAATCGCATGCCAGAGGCGTACTACTATTGGAGGCCTCAATTCGCGTCCCAGAAACACCGGGCCAGCAAAAATATAGTTCTCGCAGAGATCGGCTCCCTGTCTATGGAGTTCACTCGGCTGGCGCAACTGAGTGGAGAGCACAAATACTACGATGCGGTTGCACGCATCACTAACAATCTAGAAGAGTTTCAAAAGAAAACAAGACTTGCGGGCATGTGGCCCACGCATCTGGACGTCTCGGGATGTGGAAAGGTATATGTTGACGTGCCTCCACAAGCACCTCTCAAAGCACAGGAAGGTCTCTTCAACACAGCGGCTGCCCCGTCGCCCACTGAGAAGTTGTCGCCAGAGGGTCAGAAGTACGTGTCGCTACAGTTGCCAGATCCGATCCTTCTCACTCCCAATGGGCCGGTTCCTACATTTGTGGCGTCTAAAGCCAAGGTCTCTTCTGCGCCGAGTAGCGCTGCCAAAGACGTGCTCCGTAATTGGAAAGGACAGCCCTTGGAGCGGCGGCAGCTTGATGTAGACCCAGAGGCGCCTGTTAAAGCTGATAGAGACACATTGGCTGGAAAATCCTCGACAGCTGCTGAGACGCCCAGACTCCCCGAGTGTGTAGATCAGGGCTTTGCTCCTGCAACCGATTTTGGCCGCGAGGAATATACACTTGGTGGAGAGTCAGACTCCACCTATGAATACCTACCAAAGCAGTACCTGCTGCTCGGTGGGCAGGTTGAGAAGTACCGAACAATGTACGAAAGGTCTATGGACGTCGTGAAGGAATATCTAATATTCCGGCCCATGCTTCCTAATGACGACGATATACTTTTCAGTGGGAAACTCAGTGTTCCGCCAAACGTCAAGGACCGAAGGCCCAGTGATCTGCTGGGCGAGAACGCGCATTTGACTTGCTTCGCTGGCGGCATGCTTGGTATGGGCGCAAAGCTCTTCGACCGCCCTGAAGACCTCGAGATCGCGAAAAAACTTACCGAGGGCTGTGTCTGGAGCTACAGCATGACGCAGAGCGGCATCATGCCAGAGTCGTTCGAGGTCGTCGTGTGTCAAAGCACCAAGGAATGCGCATGGAACCAGACCTTATACGAGGAGACTATCGATCCTCAAGCAAACTTCCGGCAAGAAAGCTACAAGCAGCAAATGGAGAACTATCACTCCCAATTCTCGTCTGCTTCGTCGTGGTACGAGGCACAGCTTGCTGCCATGACCGAGCCACCAAAGCCATCTACAGACGCAGCATTCCCCGTTCTAGCCCAGCAAACCCAAGGGCATGCAATTTTGAACAAGCGGCAACTTCCCGAAGCCATGGACGACGCGGAAATCCACATCACTGAGGTGCACGCTACACCTTCTCCGCCCGCACCAGCCGGCCGGCCCAGCGAGGCAGCAGGCCATAACTGGGACCCAACTAGAGTCCAACCTTCACTCGACGTACCCGAAGTCCCACTGGCGCCAAGCCAAACAGTACCCCAGTTTCCCTACTTGTACTCGCCCTCTGCTCCCATGCCCCACGACGACTTCGTAAAGAGCAAGATCAAAGACGAGCGTCTACCTACGGGCGTGACTCGCCTCGGATCCCGCAGCTACATCCTCCGGTAAGCCCCTCCCCCTCCCCCCACCCCTCTGTATCTCCACTAACATCCCCCCTTAGCCCCGAAGCCATCGAGTCCGTCTGGTACATGTACCGCATCACCGGCGACCCGCACTGGCGCGAAGCCGGCTGGGCCATGTTCCTCGCCGTCGACAAAGCCACGTCCACGAAATACGGTAACTCGGCCATCGACGACGTGACGAAGGTTACGCCGATGCTGAATGACGAGATGGAGAGCTTTTGGCTTGCGGAGACGCTTAAGTATTTCTATCTGCTGTTTGAGGCGGAAGATGTGGTTAGTTTGGATGAGTGGGTTTTGAATACTGAGGCGCATCCGTTTAGGCGGCCAGTGTAGCGAGGGTGTGCATTGTGGTGTATCGGCGTTTTTTTTTTGGGGGGGGGG
>Ga0265798_10003965_pt1 | contig 20758 bp, 20 predicted proteins | sample P3T30metagenome_FD_192430 | JGI IMG/M metagenome (GOLD analysis project Ga0265798, IMG submission 192430) | Plant litter microbial communities from East Loma Ridge, Irvine, California - P3 T30 | ecosystem: Environmental > Terrestrial > Plant litter > Unclassified | place: USA: California... | reverse complement strand
ACGAGGGCGGTCAACTCGGCGGACTCGCGCTCGTGGCGACCGGCGAGGTACTCGAGCACCAGCGTGTCTTTCGCCCCGAAGTGCTTGTAGAACGTGGCTTTGGTGACCGACGACTCGGCGATGAGTCGATCCACCCCGACGACGCGGACGCCCTCGTCGTAGAACAGGCGATCGGCGGTCGTGAGGACGCGGGCTCGAGCACCGGGCACGGGCGAGTCGGCGCGAGGGCGGCCAGGGAGACGCTGGACGGCCGGTTGGGGGGAATCGACCGTCACAGCGTGGCTCCTTGGAACGTCTCGGCTTGAAGCCGCGTGGGGGGACGCGCGCTCCGGACCTTCTGACGACGTCCGACCAGCCGCCGACGACGGCCATCAGGGGGGTGGAGCCGGCGTCGGTTGCTCGACTCTATCACCGATGAGGACAAACAGAGTAGTCTGTTTGTCCTCATCGCCGTGCCCCAGTTCGGGTGCCACCCGATCGGCACGGCTCACGGCCGGTGCAGGGCATCGTCGCCTAGGCTCGTCCTGATGAACGGCCCTGTCTCCTTTCCCCTCGACGAGGTCGAGATCTCCTTCCGCGCCACGGGCGACGCCCTCGTGCGGCGAACCGTGCTCCCCTCGGGCGTCCGGGTGCTGAGCGAGCAGATGCCCGGCGCGCGCAGCACGACGATCGGCCTGTGGGTGGCGGTGGGTTCGCGGGACGAGTCCGATGCCGACCGGGGGTCGACCCACTTCCTCGAGCACTTGCTGTTCAAGGGCACGCCGACGCGGTCGGCCCTCGACATCGCCGTGGCGTTCGAGTCGGTGGGGGGTGAGCACAACGCCGCCACCGCCAAGGAGTACACCTGCTACTACGCCCGCGTCCGAGACGTCGACCTCGACGACGCGATCGACGTCCTCACCGACATGGTCGCCTCGTCGACGCTCGACCCGGTCGAGTTCGAGACCGAGCGCGGTGTGATCCTCGAAGAGCTCGCGATGGCCGACGACGACCCGGCCGACATGGCGGGTGAGCGACTGTTCGAGGCCGTCTTCGGCGAGCACCCGTTGGGTCGCCCGATCGGGGGTTCGCCCGAGAGCATCCGTGCCGCTCGGCGGGACGACGTCGATCGTCACTACCGCGCGAACTACCGTCCGCGCGACCTGGTCGTGTCGATCGCCGGCGCCGTGGACCACGACCGGGCGCTCGACCGGGTGACCGCGGCCCTCGCGCGCGCCGGCTGGCCGACCGACGCCGCGCCTCCGGTGCCCCGTCGCGACGACCGGCCCGTCGCGCTCGTCGGGGGCGAGGCGCTGCAGGTCGTCCGCCGTCCCCTCGAACAGGCCACCGTGCTGCTCGGCCTCCCCGGCCTCGCCGTGGGCGACGACCGCCGACCGGCTCTGGCGGTGCTGAACTCGGTCCTCGGCGGCGGCATGTCGTCCCGCCTGTTCCAAGAGATCCGCGAGCGACGCGGCCTCGCCTACTCGGTGTACTCCTTCGCCCCGAGCTACTCGGACGCGGGTCTTTTCGGGCTCTACGCCGGCTGCACGCCCGGCAACGCGGGCGACGTCGCCCGGCTGATGCTCGACGAGCTCGCCGGCCTCGCGACCGACGGCATCACGGACGACGAGCGACGGCGCGCCCTGGGCCAACTCGGTGGTGCCGCGGCACTGGCGCTCGAAGACAGCGACACGCGCATGAACCGTCTCGGCCGTGCCGAGATCACGACCGGCGAGTTCGTCGACCTCGACGCGTCCCTCGAGCGCGTCGAAGCGGTGACCTCCGACGACGTGCGGTCGCTGGCGGTGCACCTGCTCTCCGGCCCCCTGTCGACCGTGGTCGTCGGCGAGGTCGACGAGTCCACCTTCCGGGTCCCGACGACGACGTCGGCGACCACCCCATGAACCAGGAGACGACGGTGTCCCACTATCTCTACCTCGTCCGGCACGGCGAACAGCAGGACGCCGAGCACGGACTCCCCGACGGCCCCCTCTCCGAACGCGGCAAGCGCCAGGTCCGCCTGTTGGCCGAGCGTCTCGGCGGCGTGCCCTTCGACGCCGCGTGGCACTCGCCGCTCGAGCGGGCCGAAGAGACCGCGGCGATCATGACCGAGCGCATGCCCGCGCTCGAGTCGCAACCGTCGACCCTGCTGTTCGACTGCGTGCCGTCGGGCCCGACACCCGACATGCCCTCGTCGTACAAGCCGTTCTTCGGTGGAGTGACCGACGAGCAGGTCGAGGCCGGGCAGGCCCAGATGGCCGACGCCGTGGCCGAGTGGCTCACACCCGCGCGAGAAGACCGGCACGATCTGCTGATCACGCACAACTTCGTCATCGGCTGGTTCGTGCGCGAGGTCTTCGGCGCACCCGACTGGCGCTGGATGGGCGTCAACCAGGCCAACGCGGGCCTGACGATCATCAGGGTGCGGTCGGCGAAGCCGCCCGAGCTGGTCACCCACAACGACCTCGGTCACCTGCCGGTCGAGCTGCGTACCGGGTTGCCCGTCGAACAGCCCTTCTGACCCGTCCGGCCGTCCGGTCAGGCCGGGCCGACGCCCCCGGCCGGCGTGGTCGCCGTGACGGCCTTGCCGTACCAGGTCGTGGCGTTCGGGTTCGCGTTGTAGGGCTCGATGGTCGTGTACCCGGCGCTGCGGTACAGCCCCCCGGCGGCTTCGAGGCTGTCGTTGGTGTCGAGCACGACCTCGGCCGCGCCGAGGGCCGCGGCCCGGCTCTCGAGTTCGAGCAGCACGGCCCGGCCGAGCCCGTGGCCGCGTCCGCTCGGCCGGACGAAGAGGTGCTTGACCTCGAAGCGGACGGCCCCCTCGGCCGAGGGGGCGATCCGACGGACGCCGCCGCACGCCACGGGGCCGCCGGGCGACCCGGCCGACGGGTCGGCGTCGACGACGACGAAGACGCCGTCGGGCGCCACGAACGCCCCCGGGTCGGGCAGCGTGGTCGTGTACGTGCCCTGCGCCGACGGGAAGGTGGTCTCGCGCTCGGTGAAGTACTCGGTCAGCAGGGTGGACGCGTCGGGGGCAGAGACGGTCGTTTCACGGAACCGGGGCATGCCTCCATGCTAGGTCGCCCCGCGGCCCCGGAGGCGCGGCGCCGGTAGGTTGGAGGGCATGACTTCGCGTATCGCCGTGGTGGGAGCCACCGGCACCCTGGGCTCGTTCATCGTCGACCTGGTGGGGCGCACGCCCGGGTACGAGCTGCACGCCGGCCTCTCGTCGCGAGACGACCTCGACGACGTGCTCGGCGCCGACCTCGTCGTCGACGTGACGCACCCGGCGGTCAGCCCCGGGATCGTCGAGCACGTCGTCCGGGCCGGCATCCCGGTGCTCGTGGGTACCTCGGGCTACAACGCCGAGCGCCTCGCCCGGCTCTCCACGGTCGTGGCCGACGTCGACGGCCCCGGTGTCCTCGTCGTGCCGAACTTCTCCCTCGGGTCGGTCCTCGCGACCCGATTCGCGACGATCGCCGCCCGGTTCTACGAGTCGGTCGAGATCGTCGAGGCCCACCACCAGGGCAAGGTCGACTCGCCGTCCGGCACGGCGGTGCGCACCGCCGAGCTCATCGCCGAGGCCCGTCGCGAGCTCGGTCCGGTGTCGGCACCGCACGCCGACCAACGTGCGCGCGGTCAACAGGTCGCGAGCGTGCCGGTGCACAGCATGCGCCTGCGCGGCATCGTGGCCCGACAAGAGGTCGTCTTCGGCGGCGAGGGCGAGACCTTGACGCTGACGCACGACACGTTGTCCCAGGACGCCTACGAGCACGGGTTGCGAGTCGCGCTGGCCGCGGCCCCCGACGTCCGTGGGGTGGTCGTCGGCCTCGACGCCGTCTTGGCGCTCGACTCGTGAAGGGCCGGGCCGCCGCGCTGCTGATGGCGGTGCTCCTGCTGCTCTACGTGGTGCTCGTCGGTCAGCGGGCCGTGTTGTTCCTCTCCACCGGCGAGCCCGTGGCCGTGGCGCTCGGCGTCGCCCTCCTGGTCCTGCCCCTGCTCGGCCTGTTCGCCCTCGTCGTCGAGCTGCGCTTCGGCCTGCGCACGCAGCAGATCGTCCGCCAGCTCGCGGCCGAGGGTGTGCTTCCGGTCGACGATCTGCCGCGCCGCGCCTCCGGCCGCTACGAGCGCGAGGCCGCGGACGCGGCCTTCCCGGCGTACAAAGAGGCCGTCGAGGCCGCCCCCGACGACTGGCGGGCCTGGTTCCGGCTGGGGCTGGCCTACGACGCCTGCGGCGATCGGCGTCGCGCACGCCAGGCCCTGCGGTGGGCGATCACGCTGCGTCGCGACGCCGAGGCGTGAGGCACGTCGCGCTCGCGTCAGAGCGCGTCGACGAACGACGAGAGGGCCTGTTCGACCGTCCGGTGCCTGAAGGTGAAGCCGTCCTGCTCGAGCACGCCCGGCACGACCTGCTGGCTGGGCAGCAGCATCTCGCGACCGGCCTCCTGCATGGCGGCCGAGATGACCAACTCGGGCACGCCCAAGAGGTAGGGCCGGTGCAGGTCGGCGGCGAGGGTGCGCGTGATCAGGTCGCTGGTCGCGGGCGTGGGGCCGACGAGGTTGACCGGCCCCGACACCGACGAGGTGAGCAGGTGCACGATGGCGGCCGCCTCGTCGTGCAGGCTGATCCAGGGCCAGAACTGGTCGCCGGTTCCGAGACGCGAGCCCAGGCCCACCTTGGTGAGCGGCAGCAGGGGCCCGAGCGCGCCTCCGCCCGGACCGATGACGATGCCCGTCCGCAGCAGGGCGACACGAGTTGCCTCGGGGGCCCGCCGGGCGGCGCCCTCCCAGGCGACGACGACGTCGCTCAAGAACCCCTCGCCCCGGTCGCTCGCCTCGGTGAGGCGCTGACCCGGCCGGTCACCGTAGACGCCGACCGCCGAGCCGCTCAAGAACGTCGCCGGCGGGGTCGCGGCGGCCGCCATGCCGTCGACGAGGGTCGACGTCGCGGCGAGCCGGGACTCGAGGATCTCGCGCTTGTAGCCGGCGGTCCAGGGCAGACGACTCAGGGAGGCGCCGGCCAGGTTGACGACGGCGTCCGCGCGGGCGATCAGGTCGTGGTCGACGATGCCGGCACTCGGCACCCAGGTGAACTCGTCCTCGGCGCGGGGTTCGCGCCGCACCAACGAGAGCGGACGGTGGCCCGCCTCGCGCAGTTGACGGGTCAGCTCGGCGCCGATCATGCCGCTGGCGCCGGAGATCAGGACGGTGAGTGCGTCGGTCATGGGGACACCGTATTCCGGCCCGCTGGGGGAGGGGCGCGAGGTCGTCCCTCCGACGGCTGCGACGGTCGCCCCGAGAGGTAGAGTCGACGCCGTGCCCGAGACCGATGCCGCCCCCGCCGTGAACCCCTCCGCCCCGCGTCCCGCCGACGCTCGACCGCCCGAGGCGGCGCCCACGGTCAAGACTCCCGAGTTCCGCTCCGACGTCACCGTCGAGCTCGTACGGTCGAGTGCGCACGACTCCGACGTGCTCTTCGCCGCCCGGGTCTCGACCATGGGTGAGCTCACCCTCGACGGCGCACAGGCCTCGGCCGACGGTGCCCAGGCGACCAAGGGGGCGGGGCTCATCAACTACCTCATGCGCGACCGCCACGGCTCGCCCTTCGAGCACAACTCGATGACCTTCTACGTGCAGGCGCCGATCTTCGTGTTCCGTGAGTTCATGCGCCACCGCATGGCCAGCTACAACGAAGAATCCGGCCGCTACCGCGAGCTGAACCCGGTGTTCTACGTCCCGGCGCCGACCCGCAACCTGCAGCAGGTCGGCAAGCCCGGCGCCTACGACTTCCTGCCCGGCACACCCGAGCAGGCCGCCCTCGTCGACGAGGCCACGCGGGCCGCGTCGATCCAGGCCTTCGAGGCCTACCAGCGCATGCTCGACGCCGGCATCGCCCGCGAGGTCGCCCGCATCGTGTTGCCGCTGAACATCTACTCGTCGATGTACGTGACGGTCAACGCGCGGTCGCTGATGAACTTCCTCAGCCTGCGCACCAAGCGCGAGGGCACGCACTTCCCGTCGTTCCCGCAGCGCGAGATCGAGATGTGCGCGGAGAAGATGGAAGACCTCTGGGCCGAGCTCATGCCGCTCACCTACGCCGCCTTCGGGGCGAACGGGCGCGTCGCTCCCTGACCGGCGTCCTCGGGGGCGTGCGTCGCGCCTCCTCGGCCTTTCCTGTGCCCGCCTGGTCCCGTGGCTCGGGCAGGACGCGAGACAGTACGCTGGAGGGCGTGTCGAACATCATCAATCCCTTCGGTCAGGTCCTCGTCGCCCTCGTGACGCCGTTCACCGCAGACGGTGAGGTCGACTGGCCGGCCGTCGAGAAGCACATCGACGACTGCATCACCGCGGGGGCCGACGGCATCGTCGTGACGGGCACCACGGGCGAGACCAGCACCCTCACCGACCCCGAGAAGCTGCGCCTGGTCGAGGTCGGCAAGTCGGTGGCCGGCGGTCGCGCCAAGATCATCACGGGCGGTGGCTCGAACGAGACGGCCCACGCGATCCAGCTCTACAAGGCCAGCGAGAAGGCCGGCGCCGACGGCGTCATGATCGTCACGCCGTACTACAACAAGCCGACCCAGGCCGGTGTCCTCACGCACTTCCGCATGATCGCCGACGCCACCGACCTGCCGGTGATCCTCTACGACATCCCCGGTCGTACGGGCATCCCGATCAAGTACGAGACCCTGCTGCGTGCCGCGAAGCACCCGAACATCGTCGCCGTGAAAGACGCCAAGGGCGACTTCTCCGAGGTCAGCCGCGTGCTGAACCAGACCGACCTGCTCTATTTCTCGGGCGACGACGCCAACGTGCTGCCGCATCTCGCGATCGGTGCGTCGGGGCTGATCGGCGTCACGGCCAACATCGCCGCAGCGCCCTACCGCACCATCGTCGACGCCGTGAACGCCGGTGACCTCCACACGGCGACCCAGGCGCACCAGATGCTCGAGCCGCTCGTGCGTGCCGTCATGACCCACGTCCCCGGCACGGTCGCCGCGAAGTACATCCTCCACGGTCTGGGTCGCATCTCGAGCCCTCGCGTCCGACTGCCCCTCGTCGGCCCCGAAGACAGCGAGGCGGCCCTGATCGAAGACGAGCTGTCGCACGTCGGCGCCATCCCGGGTCTCGACCTCAGCCGCTTCCGGCCCGACCGCAACGCGGCCGCCGGTGGCGCCCTGCCCAAGGTGCACGGCACCACCCGCTGAGCCCTCGGCCGGCACGGTGGTCGGTCCGGCACACGTCTCGCACACCGGGGCACGAGCCCCCACCCCTCCTGAAGGAACAGATGCCCACGACAATCCAGGCCCCTCGCGAGCTCGCCGCCGGAACGCTCCGGGTCATCCCGGTCGGGGGGCTCGGCGAGATCGGTCGCAACATGACCGTCTACGAGATCGACGGCAAGCTGCTCATCGTCGACTGCGGTGTGCTCTTCCCCGAAGAGCACCAGCCCGGTGTCGACCTGATCCTTCCCGACTTCTCGCCGATCCGTGACCGGCTCGACGACGTCCTCGCCGTCGTCCTGACGCACGGCCACGAGGACCACATCGGCGCGGTGCCGTACCTCCTGCGCCTGCGCAAGGACATCCCGCTCATCGGGTCCCAGCTGACCCTCGCCCTGATCGAGGCGAAGCTGAAAGAGCACCGCATCGCCCCGTACACGCTGGCCGTGAAAGAAGGCGGGCGAGAGACGCTGGGCCCGTTCGACCTCGAGTTCGTCGCGGTGAACCACTCGATCCCCGACGCCCTCGCCGTCGCCATCCGCACGTCCGCCGGCACCGTGCTGCACACCGGTGACTTCAAGATGGACCAGCTGCCGCTCGACGGTCGCATCACCGACCTGCGTGCCTTCGCCCGCCTCGGCGAAGAGGGCGTCGACCTGTTCCTGCCCGACTCGACGAACGCCGACGTCCCCGGCTTCACGGCTCTCGAGCGCGACATCGGCCCGGTCCTCGACGACGTCATCCGTCGTGCCCCGCGCCGCGTGGTCGTCGCGAGCTTCTCCAGTCACGTCCACCGTGTCCAGCAGGTGCTCGACGCCGCCCACGCCAACGGTCGTCGTGTGGCCTTCATGGGGCGCTCGATGGTGCGCAACATGGGCATCGCCGCCGACCTGGGCTACCTCACCGTGCCCGACGGCGTCCTCATCGACGCCAAGAAGGCGAGAGACCTTCCCGACGACCGCATCGTCTACATGAGCACGGGGTCGCAGGGTGAGCCGATGGCCGTCCTCGCCCGCATGGCCAACCTCGAGCACCAGATCGAGATCGGTGCCGACGACACGATCATCCTCGCCTCGAGCTTGATCCCGGGCAATGAGAACGCGGTCTACCGGGTCATCGACGGCCTCACGAAACTGGGGGCCACGGTCGTTCACAAGGGCAACGCCAAGGTGCACGTCTCGGGTCACGCGTCGGCCGGTGAACTGCTCTACTGCTACAACGTGCTGCGGCCGAAGAACGTCCTGCCGGTCCATGGCGAACACCGCCACCTCTACGCGAACGCGGCTCTGGCCGTCAAGACGGGCGTGCCGAAGGCGAACACGATCCTCGGCGAGGACGGCATCGTGGTCGACCTGCGCGACGGGGTCGCCGAGGTGGTCGGCCAGCTCGACCTCGGGTACGTCTACGTCGACGGCTCGACCGTCGGCGAGATCACGGACGCCGACCTCAAAGATCGACGCATCCTGAGCGAAGAGGGGTTCATCTCGGTCTTCGTCGCGATCGACGCCTCGACCGGGCGCGTCGTGGTCGGCCCCGAGATCCAGTCCCGCGGCTTCGCCGAGGACGAGCGGGTCTTCGACGACGTCACGCCCAAGATCGTCGCCGCCCTCACCGAGGCCGCCGAGAACGGCACGCGCGACACCCACGCCTTCAGCCAGGTGGTCCGCCGGACGGTCGGCCGGTGGGTCAACACGCAGCACCGTCGGCGCCCGATGATCGTGCCGGTGGTCATCAGCGCCTGACCGCCGGGTGGCGGCGTGTGGCCCGCCCGCTCTCGTCGCCGCAGCCGTCGGCCAGGTCGGGGGAACGGCTCCGCACACCCGCTCCGGGCACACACCGGCTGACCTGCCGCCGCTGTCGGTGCCGGGAGGTACCGTGGAGCCCATGGCCACGCCCACCAAGTCGACCGCGCGCTCGCGCTCGTCGTCGCGCCCGTCGTCGGCGGGCGGCACCAAGGCGACCAAGAAGTTGCCCGTCGCCCGCCAGCCCGATCCGGTCCGCGAAGGGCCCGGCCCGCTCACCTCCGCATGGATGGGCCTCGCCCACCTGACCGGTGGCGCGTTCCGTCTGCTCGGCAAAGAATCCCTCGAGAAAGACGAGCGACGCGACGGGGTGCCCTTCCTGCTCGTGCTCCTCGCCGCCGCGGGCGCCGTGGTCGAATGGCTCAACCCGACGAGTCCGCTCGCGGTCGGTTTCGACGCCTACACGTTCGGCGGTCTGGTGGGTCGGGTCGCCTACGCCCTGCCCGTCATCATGATCCTGTTCGCGGGGTGGCTCTTCCGGCACCCGGCATCGGTCCACGACAACACCCGCATCGGCATCGGCCTGGGCCTGTCCATCGTGTCGATCAGCGCCCTGTGCCACATCTTCGGCGGTCAACCGCAGGCGGCCGACGGGCTCCGCGCCCTCGCGACCGGCGGTGGCGTCCTGGGGTGGGTCGTCGCGTCGTGGTTGGTGGCTCTCGCCACCGAGTGGGTGGCGGTCCCTCTCGTGGTCCTGCTCCTGGGGTTCTCCCTCCTCATCATCACCAAGACGCCGCCGAACCGCATCCACCGACGACTCGGCGAGCTGTACTCCTACCTCTTCGGTGAGACGACCACCCCCGAGACGCGAGCGGGCGACGACACCGACCTGGTCGACCTCGCCGAAGCCGATTCGCTGCCCTGGTGGCGCCGCAACAAAGACCAGCGCGAAGACGACCCCGCCTACGACACCCCCCTCGTGAAGGCCGCCGAGGCAGCCCCGGCCGAGGCCGTGGGTCGGCGTCGCCGCAAGAAGCCCTCGTTCGAGCCGGCCGCCGATCCGAGCCCCGCGGCGGCCGAGGCCGCGGCAGTACCGCCGACCGCCCCGACCGACGTGTTCTCCTCCGATCTGCTGGGCGACCTCGACCGGGCCGAAGACGCGGTTCGGGCCCAGGGGTTCGACGTCCCCGTGCCCCAGGCCACCGCGGCGACGACGGTCCTGCCGGTTCCCCTCGAGCTCCCGGCCGAGCCCGTGGGCGAGAGCGACGCCGCGTCCGACTTCCTCGCGGTCGACCCCGACGAGCCCGCGCCGCCGTCGCTCGACGTCGTCGACGACGACGACGCCGAGAGCGCTCCGTACCGCCTGCCCGCCGTCTCGAGCCTCTCGGTCGGCGAGCCCGCGAAGGCGCGGAGCGAGGCCAACGACGCGATCGTCGCCGCCATCAGTCAGGTGCTCGACCAGTTCAAGGTCGACGCCCGGGTGACCGGTCTCAAGCGAGGCCCGACCGTGACACGGTACGAGATCGAACTCGGGCCCGGCGTCAAGGTCGAGAGGGTCACGGCCCTCACCAAGAACCTCGCGTACGCGGTGGCGTCCAACGAGGTGCGCATCCTCTCGCCGATCCCGGGCAAGAGCGCCATCGGGGTCGAGATCCCCAACACCGACAAAGAGATCGTCGCGCTCGGCGACGTCCTGAGGTCGGCCGCGGCGACGAAGAGCGTCCACCCGCTCACCATCGGCGTCGGCAAGGACGTCGAGGGCGGTTACGTCGTGGCCAACCTCGCCAAGATGCCGCACCTCCTCGTGGCGGGTGCCACGGGCTCGGGCAAGTCGAGCTTCATCAACTCGATGATCACGTCCCTGCTGATGCGTGCCAAGCCGACCGACGTGCGCATGGTGCTGATCGACCCCAAGCGCGTCGAGCTGTCCATCTACGCGGGCGTGCCCCACCTCATCACGCCCATCATCACCAACCCCAAGAAGGCTGCCGAGGCGCTGCAGTGGGTGGTCAAAGAGATGGACATGAGGTACGACGATCTGGCCAGTTTCGGGTTCCGCCACATCGACGACTTCAACCGGGCCGTCGTGGGCGGCGAGATCGTCCTGCCGGCCGGCAGCCAACGCAAGCTCAAGCCCTACCCCTACCTCTTGGTCGTGGTGGACGAGCTGGCCGACCTCATGATGGTCGCGCCCCGCGACGTCGAGGACAGCATCGTGCGCATCACCCAGCTCGCACGCGCCTCCGGCATCCACCTCGTCCTCGCGACGCAGCGTCCGTCGGTCGACGTGGTGACCGGTCTCATCAAGGCGAACGTGCCGTCACGGTTCGCGTTCGCGGTCTCGAGCGTCACCGACTCACGGGTCATCCTCGACCAGCCCGGTGCCGACAAGCTCATCGGTCAGGGCGACGGGCTGTTCCTGCCCATGGGAGCCTCCAAGGCGATGCGCGTCCAGGGTGCCTGGGTGCAAGAGAACGAGATCGCCCAGGTCGTGGCACACGTCACCCGGCAGGCTCGGCCCGACTACCGGCCCGACGTGGCGGCCGTGGTCGAGAAGCGCGAGATCGACGGCGACATCGGCGACGACCTCGAGTTGCTGCTGGCGGCGGCCGAGCTCGTGGTCAGCACCCAGTTCGGTTCCACCTCGATGCTCCAGCGCAAGCTGCGCGTCGGTTTCGCCAAGGCGGGGCGTCTGATGGACCTCATGGAGTCCCGCGACATCGTCGGGCCGTCCGAGGGGTCGAAGGCTCGCGACGTGCTCGTCACGACCGAGCAGCTGCCGGGTGTGCTGGCGAAGCTGCGCGGGGTCGACGCGTCCTCCGGTGCGGGCCCGACCAGCGCCTCCTCGGGTGGTGTCGCCGACGCGGGGGACTACTCCGGCGATCCGGTCGAGGCGATGACCCGGGGCTACGACGAAGACGACGATGCCGGCAGCGAAGACGCTTGGCACCTGACGGGCAGGGACTAGACCATGAGCAGACACGATGCTCCGCCGCCCTCGGGGTCGCGCTCGACGTTCCCGCTCCGGGGTCGGGTGGCCTCGAAGGGCCCCGGTCCCGCGAGCACGGCCAACATCGCCAACGTCATCACCGTGGTGCGCATCCTCATGGCGCCGTTGTTCATCGCGTGGCTGCTCATCGACGACGGGGCCGACGGCTCTCTGCGCGTCTGGGCCGCCGCCCTGTTCGTCGTGGCGATCCTCACCGACAGCCTCGACGGCATGCTCGCCCGGGGTCTCGACCTCGTGACCGACTTCGGCAAGATCGTCGACCCGATCGCCGACAAGGTGCTCATCGGCGGCGCCCTCGTCTCGCTGACGATCCTGGGCGAACTGCCGTGGTGGGTCACGGCGCTCATCCTCGTCCGAGAGATCGGCATCACGGTCTACCGCTTCGCCGTCCTGCGCGATCGCGTCATCCCGGCCTCCCGGGGTGGCAAGGTCAAGACCGTCCTCCAGGCTGTGGCGGTCACCCTCGCACTCTTCCCCTTGTGGAATGTCCTGGGCGAGGGCATGCACTGGGTGAACGGCGTGCTCATGACGGCGGCGACGGTGGCGACCCTGGTGTCGGGCGCCGACTACATGCGCGTCGCCCTCCGGCACGGCCGGGCATCCGCATGAGCCTCGCCCCAGCCCTCGTGGCCGAGCTCACGAGACGACGGCTGAGTGTCGCCGTCGCCGAGTCCCTGACCGGGGGCGCCCTGGTCTCCGAGTTGGTCTCCGTGGCAGGGGCCTCGGCCGTCGTCCGTGGCGGCGTCGTGGCCTACCAGACCGAACTCAAGCACACGTTGCTCGGCGTCGACGCCGACCTGCTGGCCCGTCACGGTCCCGTGCACCCCGAGGTCGCGATGGCCATGGCGGTCGGAGTGCGCGAACGTCTGACGACCGACGGCCGGCCGGCCGACGTGGGGCTCTCGACGACGGGAGTCGCCGGCCCCGATCCCCAAGGCGGTCACGAGCCCGGGACCGTCTTCGTCGGGCTGGCCGTGCCCGGTGACGTCCGCGTGGTCGAGTTGTCCTTGCGGGGCGACCGTCAGGCCATCCGAACGGTGACCGTCTCCGAATCCCTCGTGGCACTCGACCGTTGGTTGGCCGAGACGAGGGAATAGCCGGGGTTTCGGTCTCGTTACATCTCTCGAGTTCACAACAGGTGCACAGTCCCCGATGGCTACAGTCGTGGTCAGTCGGTTCGAGCACCGTCCTAGTCGTTCCCCACCACGTCGTCTCGTCAGGTGGGTCGTCCCCGAAGGAGGGTCCCATGGTCCTGGTACGTCAAGAAATCGGCGACGTCCTTCGCGACTTCCGCTTGCAGAAGGGCCGTACGCTGCGTCAGGTGGCGAGCAAGGCGAGCGTCGCCCTCGGCTACCTCAGCGAGGTCGAGAGAGGGCAGAAAGAGGCCAGCTCCGAGATCCTGGCCTCGGTGGCCGACGCGCTCGAGACGCCCATCTCGGTCATCATGCGCGAGGTGGGTGATCGCATGGCCGTGATCGAGGGCCTCAACCCCATCCCCGACACCCTCCCCGATGACCTGGTCGCCGAGTTCGACTCCGACCTGGCCGTCCGCTGACCTCAGCACGCCTGCCCGAACGCCCCCGGTTGGCACCGGGGGCGTTCGGTGTCTCCGCTACCCTCGACTGATGCGCAAGAGCGAGTTCGACCGGGCCGTCGACGACGAGTTCGGCCAGGCCTACGGCCGGGTGGTCACCCGTGATCTCGTCCTCCAGGCGCTGGGCGACACGACGGCGGACGAGGCCATCGCTCAGGGGCAGTCACCCCGCGACGTCTGGATCGCTCTGTGCGAGGCAGAGGGCGTCCCTGTCGCTCGCCGTCACGGTGTCGGGCTGCCGTCTCCCCGCAGCTGAACCTCGTCGGCCGCTCGGCGATGTGTTCGACACGCCGCATCGGTCGGTTCGAACGCGTGTTCGGAACGGTGATAGCGTCCTCCACAGCGACGACGAACCGTGAGTTGTACCCGTCGGGTCTGACGTCCCTCTCGAATGTCGGGGGTGGCCCGTAGCGTTTCTCTCATCGACGTCCCGCGTCACCGGCATCAGCCGGTGACACCAGCCTTGTCCCAGCGACGACGACCTTGCCCCACCGGTCGGCGGCGACGCGACAGCCTACAGGCGCACGGACGACCACCACGAAGGAGAACGACATGCCCTCAGTAGCAGACCGCGAGAAGGCCCTCGAGACGGCACTCGCCCAGATCGACCGACAGTTCGGCAAGGGCGCCGTCATGCGCCTCGGCAGCGACGACCGTGCTCCCGTGGCGGTGATCCCCACCGGTTCGATCGCCCTCGACGTCGCCCTCGGCATCGGGGGCATCCCGCGCGGTCGCATCGTCGAGATCTACGGTCCCGAGTCGTCGGGCAAGACGACCCTGACGCTTCACGCGATCGCCAACGCCCAGCGCAACGGCGGCATCGCGGCCTTCATCGACGCCGAGCACGCTCTCGACCCCGAGTACGCCAAAAAGCTCGGCGTCGACATCGACGCCCTGCTCGTGTCCCAGCCCGACACGGGCGAGCAGGCCCTCGAGATCGCCGACATGCTCGTGCGCTCCGGGTCGATCGACCTCGTCGTGATCGACTCCGTGGCCGCACTGGTGCCGAGGGCCGAGATCGAGGGCGAGATGGGTGACTCCCACGTCGGCCTCCAGGCCCGACTCATGTCACAGGCCCTGCGCAAGCTGACGGGTGGGCTCAACCAGACCGGCACGACGATGATCTTCATCAACCAGCTACGCGAGAAGATCGGTGTGTTCTTCGGCAGCCCCGAGACCACGGCCGGCGGCAAGGCCCTCAAGTTCTACGCGTCGGTCCGACTCGACATCCGACGCATCGAGACGCTGAAAGACGGCACCGAGGCAGTGGGCAACCGCACGCGCGTCAAGGTCGTGAAGAACAAGATGGCTCCGCCGTTCAAACAGGCCGAGTTCGACATCCTGTACGGCGTCGGCATCTCCCGCGAAGGCAGCCTGATCGATTTCGGCGTCGAGCACGGCATCGTCCGCAAGTCCGGTGCCTGGTACACCTACGACGGCGACCAGCTCGGTCAGGGTAAAGAGAACTCGCGCAACTTCCTCCTCAAGAACGCGGCCATCGCCCAAGAAATCGAGCAGAAGATTCTCGCGAAGCTCGGCGTGGGCGGGGCCAAGCCCGTCGAGGCACCCGTCGAATCGATCGAGGCGAAGATCGCCGCTCGTAAGGGCGCATGACCTCGCGATATGACGACCGCTCGGGGGCGGTGCCGACCGACGGCGCCACCTCCGAGGGGCTCGCCCGCGTGACCCCGTTGTTCGGGGCGGACACCGGCCGTGCCGGAGCGTCGACCACACCAGGCCACACAGGTGCCGCCGGCCAATCGGTCGACGGCGACTCCGACGCTGTCCTGTCCGCGATCAGTCGTCAGTGGTCCGGTCGTGACGTCCCCGGTTCGGGTGCTACTTCTCATCCCTCAGTGGGTGCAGGTCGGCAGGGTTCCGCCGGCCGCCCCAAGGCCACGGGTTTCGATGACGATCCGGCTGACGGTCCCGAAGACATCGAGGCGCAACGCCGCCGTGCCGAGAACGTCAGCTTGCACGCCCTCTCGCGGCGTGGTGTGTCCTCTCACGAGATGGAGAAGCTCCTGCGGTCCCGCGATCTCGACGAGTCCGTGGTCGTCGACGAGATCGCCCGTCTCGAGCGCGTCGGGTTGCTCGACGACGCCGAGCTGGCCGCCGAACTGGTCAAGACGCGACAAGACCGCAAGGGCCTCGGGCGAGGTGCGCTCACGTCCGAGTTGCGGGCACGTGGCATCGATCCCGTACTCATCGACAAGGCCTTGGCCGAGACCGACGACGACGAAGAACAAGAGCGGGCCGACGAGTGGGCGCGCAAGCGGGCCGGTTCGCTACGAGGTCTCGACCACGCCACCGCCGAACGACGCCTGAACGGGTACCTGATGCGCCGTGGCTACCGGTCCGAGGTCGTCCGTCGGGCCATCGAGAAAGCCCTGCCCCGTGGCGGAAGCAGCCGGGGTGGCGTCCGCTTCGAGTGACGCGTGTGGCGGCCGCCGCGATCTACACTGAGTGACCATGACGACGGCCGCCACGCTCCTCTCCATCACGCCTCCGGTCGAGCGGGCACGGACGTACGAGGTCCGTACGTTCGGTTGCCAGATGAACGTGCACGATTCCGAGCGGCTCAGCGGCTCCCTCGAGGCCGCCGGATACGTCGCTGCTGACGGCGCGGATGCCGACATCGTCGTCATCAACACCTGTGCGGTGCGCGAGAACGCCGACAAGAAGCTGTACGGCACCTTGGGCACCCTGGCCGGTCAGAAGAAGAAGCACGAGGGCATGCAGATCGCCGTCGGTGGGTGCCTGGCCCAGAAAGACAAGAACGCCATCCTCGACAAGGCGCCCTGGGTCGACGTGGTCTTCGGGACGCACAACATGGGTGCGCTTCCCACCCTGCTCGAGCGGGCGCGTCACAACGACGAGGCGCAACTCGAGATCCTCGAGTCGCTCGATGTCTTCCCGTCCACCTTGCCGACCAAGCGCGACTCGACCTACAGCGGTTGGGTCTCGATCTCGGTCGGCTGCAACAACACCTGCACGTTCTGCATCGTGCCCGCGCTCCGTGGCAAGGAGAAAGACCGTCGTCCCGGCGACATCCTCGCCGAGGTCCAGGCGCTCGTCGACGACGGCGCGGTCGAGGTGACCCTGCTGGGCCAGAACGTCAACTCCTACGGTGTCGAGTTCGGCGACCGACTGGCCTTCGGCAAGCTCCTCCGGGCCGTCGGCTCGGTTCCCGGTCTCGAGCGTGTGCGCTTCACCAGTCCGCACCCGGCGTCCTTCACCGACGACGTCATCGCCGCGATGGCCGAGACCCCGACGGTCATGCCTCAGCTCCACATGCCGCTGCAATCCGGCTCCGATCGGGTGCTCAGGGCCATGCGCCGCAGTTACCGCAGCGAGAAGTTCCTCGGCATCATCGATCGCGTCCGAGCGGCCATGCCCGACGCTGCCATCAGCACCGACATCATCGTCGGCTTCCCGGGCGAGACCGAGGCGGATTTCGTCGAGACGCTCCGCGTCGTCGAGCGATCGCGGTTCGCCTCGGCGTTCACCTTCCAGTACTCCGTCCGGCCCGGTACGCCGGCGGGTGAGATGCTCGAGCAGGTGCCCAAAGACGTGGTGCAAGAGCGCTACGAGCGTCTGACGGCGCTCCAGGACCGCATCTCGGCCGAAGAGAACCATCGTCAGGTGGGCCGGCGGGTCGAGGTCCTCGTCGCGACCGACGAAGGTCGCAAAGACGCCACGACCCATCGACTCTCCGGGCGTGCGGAAGACAGCCGTCTCGTCCACTTCGCGGTGCCGGACGGGGCTCCCGTTCCCCGACCGGGTGACGTGGTCAGCGTCCGCGTCACCGATTCGGCGCCGTTCTACCTGCTGGCCGACGCCGAGACCGTGGGCGGCATCGAACCCCTCTACGAAGTTCGTCGCACGCGTGCGGGCGACGCGTGGGACTCGGCCCAGGCGGCGTCCTGTGGCGTGCCCTCCGTGGGTGGGGCGACCCGCACTTCCTCGGCGTCGAAGGTCGGGCTGGGGCTCCCGACGCTGCGCGTGGCGACCACCCCGATCTACAGCACGACCGACGATCTGCGCTGACGTGCTGATCGCTGTCGTCGGGGCCACCGGCACGGGCAAGTCGGCGTTCTCGCTCGACCTCGCCGAGGCCCTCCAGGCTCGGGGTACGCCCGTCGAGATCGTCAATGCCGACGCCATGCAGCTCTACCGGGGCATGGACGTGGGCACGGCCAAGCTGACCGTGTCCGAGCGTCGGGGCATACCGCACCACCTGCTCGACGTCCTCGACGTGACCGACGAGGCCAGCGTGGAGTGGTACCAGCATGCGGCGCGGTCGGCGGTGGACGACATCGTGGCCCGGGGCGCCGCGGCCGTCCTCGTCGGCGGGTCGGGGCTCTACGTGTCGAGCGTGCTCTTCGATTTCCGCTTCCCCGGGACCGATCCCGAGATCCGGCGACGGTACGAGGCCGTGGGCGAGGCCGATGGTCCGCGACCGCTCCACGATTTGCTGGCAGCCCGCGACCCGGCGGCAGCAGCGTCGATCGGTTCGTCGAACACGCGCCGGCTCGTCCGCGCCCTCGAGGTGAGCGACCTCACGGGCCGACCGGTCTCGGGCACGTTGACGGCCGCGTCGGCACCGTGGCGCCCGGCGACGGTCTTCGGTCTCACCGAGGAGCGACCGGTGCTCGTCGATCGGCTCGATCGGCGGGTCGAGCAGATGTGGCATGACGGTCTCGTCGCCGAGGTCGCGGCGTTGCTGCCGAGAGGCCTCGAGCGGGGCGTCACCGCCGGTCGGGCCATCGGCTACGCGCAGGCCGTGGCCCAGCTCCGGGGTGAGTCGACCCAGGACCAGGCGATCGACGCGACCGCAGCTCTGACCAGGCGGTACGCACGGCGGCAGGCGAGTTGGTTCCGACGGTACGACGACGTCCAGTGGTCTCGTTCGGGTGACGCCCAGGCCGTCGATCGGGCCGTGGCTAGACTCCTCGGGTGACCACCACGCTGCAGTTCACCAAGGGTCAGGGCACCGGAAACGACTTCGTCCTGTTCACCGATCCCGACGCGAGCCTCGAGTTCACCCCGGCCCTGATCCGCGCACTGGCCGATCGCCGGTTCGGCGTGGGGGCCGACGGAGTGATCCGTGCCGTGCGCACCGCGGCGCTGCCGACCGAGGCGCGGTTGCTCGAGGTCGAACCGCGCGCCGAGTGGTTCATGGACTACCACAACGCCGATGGCAGCCCTGCCGAGATGTGCGGCAACGGCATCCGTGTCTTCGCGCGGTACCTCGTCGAGCGCGGCCTCGTCGTGTTGGGTGACGACGACGTCCTCGTCGTCGGCACGCGTGCCGGGGCCCGTGAGGTGCGGCGCGACGGCACGGGGTTCCGTGTCGACCTCGGCCCCTGGCGTCTCGGCGACGACGACCCGGTCGTCCGGGCCCGTGAGCTGCACGCCGCTCGTCCCGGCTTGCCCGTGTCGCTCGGCAACCCCCACGTGGTGGTCGCCCTCGCGGGCGACGACGAACTCGACGGGCTCGATCTGACCTACGTCCCCCTCATCGAGCCGCCCCGGCCTGACGGCGCCAACGTCGAGTTCGTGGTGCCGGCCGACCCCCTGGTCGTCGACGGCCTCGGGCGCATCCGCATGCGCGTGCACGAACGCGGCAGTGGTGAGACCCTGTCGTGCGGCACGGGGGCTGCGGCCGCCGCCCTGGCCACCCGCCACTGGGCGGGGCCGTCGGCGCCCGACGGGTGGCTGGTCGACGTCCCGGGCGGCGTGGTGGGTGTCTCGATCAGCCGGCACGACGACGGCGAGCACGTCTCGCTGAGCGGTCCTGCCGAACTCGTGTTCACGGGGGCGCTCGAACTCTGACGTCCGGCGGCCTGCCTCTTGGGGGGCCGAGGGACCGTCCGCTCTCAGGGAGCGCTGGCGAGCCGTTCGGTCCGGATGATGCGGTAGCCCTTGCTGGTGGAGGCGCGGGTCACGTCGACGACCTCGCCCATGGTCTCGGCCATCCATCGCTGCAGCGAGTCGGCACCGAGGTTCTTCTGCACGACCAGCCAGGCGTCCGAGCCCACCTCGAGGCGTGGTAGCCAGCGCTCGAGCAGAGAATGCAGCTCGGCCTTGCCGACGCGGATGGGCGGGTTGCTCCAGATGGTGGCGAAGAGCAGGTCGCCGGGAACATCGTCCGGGGTGACGGCGTTGACGTTCTCGAGGCCGATCGACCGCGCGTTCTCGCGGACGAGGTCGAGCACCCTCTCGTTCACGTCGACGGCCCACACCGTCGCGTCGGGTGACGACAACGCGAGGCTCAGTGTGATGGGCCCCCACCCGCACCCGACGTCCAGCAGGTGGCCGCTCGTCGGCGGAGCCGGAGTGCCTGCCAACAGGACCGCGGTGCCGGGGTCCACGCGGCCGGGGCTGAAGACCCCCGCGGCCGTGGTGAGCGTGAACTCACGACCGGCGAGGACGACGTCGATCGTCCGGGGCCGGGCGGTGCTCTCGGGCCGGGGGGAGAAGTAGTGCTCGCTCGCCATGGTCGCCAACCTACCCAACATCCGCAGGGCGCACGGCTCCCTGCTCGCCACACACCGAAAGGGTTAGTATCACCCCGATGACAGACCACACCACGACTCCGCTCGACTCCGAGCGAGCGGACCAGCCCGACGACGTCGTCGCGCGTGTCCTCGATCGTGCCGCCCAGCGGGCATCCGGTTACACCGTCTTCTCACCGGCGCAGGCCATCCAGACGCGGTCGCTGCACGACGGAGGGTCCGACGGCGACCAGTCCGAGCGCGACGATCGTCAGGCCCTGCGTCGCGTCGCGGGGCTCTCGACCGAGTTGCAAGACGTCACCGAGGTCGAATACCGACAACTCCGCCTCGAGAACGTCGTCCTGATCGGCGTCTACTCGCAGGGCTCCATGGTCGACGCCGAGAACTCGCTCCGCGAGCTGGCCGCTCTGGCCGAGACCGCAGGTGCCGTCGTGCTCGACGGTCTGCTCCAGCGGCGTCCCAATCCCGACCCCAGCACCTACCTCGGCAGCGGCAAGGCCGAAGAGCTGCGCGGCACGGTGGCGGCCCTGGGGGCCGACACCGTGATCGCCGACACCGAACTGGCACCGAGCCAGCGTCGTGCTCTCGAAGACGTGGTGAAGGTCAAGGTCATCGACCGCACGGCGGTCATCCTCGACATCTTCAGTCAGCACGCCAAGAGCCGTGAGGGCAAGGCGCAGGTCGAGCTC
>Ga0265798_10003964_pt1 | contig 20758 bp, 22 predicted proteins | sample P3T30metagenome_FD_192430 | JGI IMG/M metagenome (GOLD analysis project Ga0265798, IMG submission 192430) | Plant litter microbial communities from East Loma Ridge, Irvine, California - P3 T30 | ecosystem: Environmental > Terrestrial > Plant litter > Unclassified | place: USA: California... | reverse complement strand
ATTGCCATAGTTGCCTTACACCCGACAGTCCATGTCCAGATTGCCATAGATCTCTTACTCCTGGCAATCCCGCATTGCCATGAGTTCTTCTACCCCCACCAGTCTGCATCGCTATGAGTTCGTTACACCCAGCGATCGGGATCCTGCATTGCCATAGTGCTTTAACTGCTGGCAATCAGGCATTGCCATAGTTTCTCAACACCCGACAATCTACGTCCATATTGCCATGGGTTTTCCTACCCCTGGCAATCCCACATCGCCATGGGTTCTCAACACCCGACAACCACATTTGCTGCGCTATTTCCTGCGCTAGTATGGCCCAAACAAACCTCCCACGCACCCAAGCTTCACGCACGACATCTGGAAACCCACAGAATTTAAGCGTGTACCAAGACAAATCATATAGACATTACACCATGTATATGCTTCCAGCTATTCAGACTCCCCAAGTACTGTGCCTAGATCCCTTCAATGTACCTTCATGAAATCGTCTGACCCCCGCTAAATGGCTACTACACGTCAAAGAAAACCCACATCTACCGCTCCGCCCTCGCAGCGCCCAAATCAGGCGTCACCTGAATCGTCGGCAGCCGCTCCAACGCCGGTAACTGCGGCGCCCGCGCATCAACCGGACTTTCGTAATTCGGCGGGTCCTCGTACGCAGGCGCTTGTTCCGCAGGCGCAACACGTGGACTCGCACTCCCGCTCCTCGTCTGCCGCAAGCTCACGACCTCAAAGTCCTCCGTCGGGCTCTGTCTCGACATCGAGCCCGTGCGCCCAGACTCAGAGTAATCGTCGCTCGCACGGGAGTCCAAAGACGTAACCGACAACCCGCGCGAATGCGTATGTGCATCTGGATCCAGCGTATTCCGACTGCGATAGCTCTGCCCCGAGATGCTCGCCGCAGAATCCAAAAGCGGCCGATTATCGCTCTCGCTGGAATTCGCACGCAGCCTCGTCCCATCATGTCGCGCGACGCCTAGATCGCCGTACGCCACGCTCGACACCCTGCGCTCGCGCGTCCGCGCGTGGTTCTGGTGCTCGGCGATTAACATCTGCGAAACGGATAGGTCGGCTGCTTCTTCTGCTCTGCGACGTATATCCGCCAGGGCTTGTACATCGCCGCGCAGGCGCGCATCTCGTCGTGCTTGGCGCCGTGCCTCACGGTCCGTGGCTTCGACGCGCCGCGCGAGCCGGATCTGGTACAGCGACTCCATTTCCTGTTCGCGCACGCGCTCTTCGTCGTCTTGCGTTTCGGGGAGCTCGAGTACGTTGTCCATGCCTGCGCGTTCGCCTTCGCGGCCGAGAACGCGCTCGTCTTCGCGGGGGGCGACGGCGTAGGGCGGGAGGGTCATGACGCTGCGGACGGAGGTGTGGCGGTCGACGCCGGCGGTGGTGTCTTGTCGCTCGGGGTCGGTGGATGCGGCGCCGCTCATTTCGCGGGATTCGTGTGTGTTGGTGCTGCCGGGGCCGTGGTAGCCTGTGTCTTGGAGGGTGGTGGAGTATTCATGGCGGCGGGGGCCTTTGCGGAAGGCCGTCCATGAGAAAAGGGAGGGGAGTTTGTCGCCTGAGGGTTTTGCGGCGTGGAATGGGCGGCGGAATTTGCGGGAGAGGAGGAATGTGATGATGAGGATTAAGAAGATGGCGCCGCCAATTATGGCTATCTTGGAGCATGTTAGTATGCAATTCGCTACATTACGGTATCGAATGGACGTACTACAAGAGTTCTCTGTCCACCATCTCTTTTATCCAGCCTGTGCGTACTTGCGTCCCTTGCATGCAGCAACATCGTGCTGACGGCTACTACGCACTCGACGTCAAACGTCAACCCTCCAAAACCGACTTCAAGAAATGTTCGGGAATGAGATCACTCGTCCAGACACAACGGTGGGCCGTCACGCTAGATGCCGTCCGGTCCCTCGTTTTGATGTCGCACTAGCACGTGTCAAAGAGTCGCGACAGTTGACGCCCAGGTCGGTGTCTCTGCGGTCGCAATTGGAGTCGAGCAGGTCGTTCGAGGTTCACGGATGTTTACAGGAGAGTGAGCAACCAACAACGAGCGAAACGTGCGAGAGTAATCCTGGGCTGAGCTGCGGCCACTTCGATGCGTGGTCTGAGCTGAAGCCGGGATAATTGGCGTAAGGCACGGCTGATTGGAGGGCCCGGAACTGTGGCTGTGGCTGGGTTGGAGGGTCACAACGGTTGTCCCGGAACGTGTCTCTCGAATCCTGCTTCGATTGACAGTTCATGGCAGCCAGTATGAGCGATTTGTGCTGTTGAAGCACTGTCACAGCTTCCAAACGGTTCTCTAGTGCGCTGTCCCTCACATCAGCATGATGGCGACTCGCATGTCATCTCACAGAAACCTGCTGCTATTCTTGGGGCGCCTTGCCTTGCCCTGGCCTGGATCTGCTCCGCAGTCTAGCGCCCGTCTTTGATTGGACGCCTTTGCAACGCGGAGATCTCATTCACATGCGTGCGACTCTGCACGTGGCTTCGTTCGGTAGATTGCATGATTTTCTGGTTCAGTGGAACATGTCCAATTTTATACAACAAATTAACACCACCCTCGCTTGCTAAGTCGCGACAGATCAATGCGTGAGTATCATAACGTCGTTCTTTTAGAACTTCTTGTCCAGCTTCTTCAAGAACCGTCCAACGCCTTTTTCGACTTTGTCGACTCGCTTTCCGATGTTAGAGTTGGGCTGTTGTGGGTTGGGATTCTCGTGGTGCACGACAGAAGCCTCGTGCTCACTCGGGCGGTAGAGCTGTTGATGCATGTCGTGCGAGACACCGTGAGGATTGGCTTGTGGCGTTGCTCCCGATGTGCTGCCGTACTGGAATTGTGTGTAGCCGCCAGGAGGTGGTGAAGCCATGGGCTGGTAGTTCTGGGGTGGGAGCCCAGGCGACGGCAATGCTGAGTGCGCCGGTGGGGATTGCGGTGCTGGTGGAAAGCCAGGCGACCCAGGGTAGTTGGCGTATTGCTGACTGGGCATCGAGGAGTTTCGATGTAGCCCTGGTGTACCTGGCTGTCCGTCATACTGACCCGGTGGAGCAGACGGCGGAGGCGCAAACCCTGGGCTTTGTAGCGGCGGTCCAGGGAAAGAACCTGAGGTGTTTGTACGTTGGACACTTGGATGTGGAGGCCCACTGAATCCTTGCCCTCCAGCCGGTGGGCCGGGCTTGTACGGCCCTGATGTTGCTTGAGGTGTGAACGACATGTGCAATGGATTGCCATACTGTTGGGCATGGTGATCTTGCGCGGCAGCTGTCCCAAGCCCCGTCCCATTGTCAGCATCTGGCGGCGGTGGGGTCTTCTCACGGTGGGCAATAGGCTCTGGTGCGGCTGGAGCAGCCGGATTGTAGGCCATGGGAGCATAGCCAGGTCCAGCCGGAGGGCTAGATGTGGGAGCCGGCGCCGATGGTGGTCCAGGGAAGGAATGTTGGTTGGTCGCGCTTGGCGTTCGACTTGACTGCGTGATAGCAGCGTTCTCAAGTCTTGCGATGACGGGACTGAGCGCGTCGTTCTTGTGCTCAGAGTGTACCGGAGTAGCTTGTGGGTTACGGACAATCTGGAGCTGGTGTGGCTGCATCACTCTGCGCAGAGAGTCGTGGAACATGGTGGCATCCTCTGGTGTCCAGAAGTATATGTCCAGTGTGTGCAGGCGGTACATGTATTTGCCCTGGTTGTTTGGGTCTGGCGTGGGTAGATGCCACTGCGAGCCGTCTTGGTGAGGGCTCGGTGCCGGGCTGCCATTCTGGCCCCGGAAGCCATCCACGGTCAGGGTGAAGAGACATGGGTGCTTGTGCGTGTGCTCAGCGCGGACCGTGTCGAGCTCTAAGAACAGCCGAGGTCAGTGAATGATACTGCAGATGGCGTTTGTGCATACTCACGTCCTGCAAAGGCATCTTGGTCGGGCGTGCCGGCCGAGTTGGCGATCTCTATGCGGCCGCTCTGGCGTATGGGATTGTGGTAGAGGTAGACATAGGAGCCTTTGTCGAAGCGGTGGTGCGGGGGCTTCTGGGATGGTGGGGAGATGTAGTAGTGGATGTCTGCGAAGCTGTTATCGTCAGTATATGCTTGTATGGAGGTGTGTATATTGTTCTCACAGCGTCAGGAGAGACACCTCGCCCTGCTGTGGAGGCATCTTGCTGGATTGAGCAGGCTATCTACTGATGTCGTTCCAAGATGTCTGACAGCCCAAGACGTGATTTCTGCGTTAGTGCAAGCCAAGTTGGACCAAACGGTCGCTGTTAGCAAAGACGATCAAGGTTGCCAGACACGGCGAATATATAGGCAAGCCCTCATTATCTGATGCTCCTCCAGACGAGTCAACAGCTGCGCCGTCTGCTATTTGTGTCTTGGAAGCGCCCGCGAATCTCAGGCCAGGTCGTAGGCGCCGGCCATAGCGTGCGCTCCACTCGCAAGTGGCAGCGCGACTCGTGATTTTGCGGACCTCCGAAATTTTGGAATTGTACCGAACGCCATCATCGACCACGCCACGTGCAATTGCACTTCACCACGCCACCTGCCATTGCCAGTCCTACGCCCGCTATCTGAAGTACCATTGGTTGAATCCCCCAACCAATCGCGCACACCGTCTCGTCACCGCCCATCGAGGGCACCCATCCACCAATACCACCGCCGCCATGTCCCTCGTCAACCTCGCACACGTGTGCTCACATCTCCAAAATGCATCCAAAGCGCGTCTCGGCCTCACATCGATACCCGTTTCCAAGCTGCACGTCAAGCTCGCACGCGCCCTGCAGCAACAAGGCTTCCTCTCCTCCGTGACTATCGCTGGGGGCACACCACCCACGCCGTTCCTCCTACAGCAGCAGCCGGATCCAGACGAGCTAGAAAGAATGGCGGATCGTCTTCGGAGGAGGCCATGGCTTGCATACGCGGCGGACGGACTGAAAGCGGCAGAAGAAGGGGAAGAGGAGGTGCAGCAATTGAGATTGGAGGTGCTGGAGGAAGTAAACAAGATGAAGGTGATGCAGGGGGCAGAGCGGACGGAGAAGAAGAAAGAGATACTGGCAATGAGGGAGCTATTGGAGAAGAAGAGACAGAGGGCAATGCAGGACAGGGCGAGGATGGAGGCCATCGTAGGCAAGGAAGCACCGCACACAGTCAAGGTGCCCTCAAACCCAGCACAGCAGCGGTTATGGCTCGGCCTGAAGTACTGGCAGAATGAGCCCGTGCTGAAGAACATGAAGCTGGTTTCCAAGCCCACACGGCGCATATGGCTGACATCGGAGGACTTTGGCCGGATCACACGCACACGAGAGTCGAGCTATGTCAAGGGCCTGACACATCCGGGAGAGTGCATGTTTGTTACAACAGATCGGGGGATATTGGAAGCACGAGAGTGCGTGGAGAGAAGACTAGGTGGCATGGCATTGTGCAGAGTTTGGGGTTAAGAAGAGGATCACATCTTGGTGTACGAATACTGGTGGTATCTTGGTCAGCTGTGTGCATGGCTGTGGCATTCAAGGGACGCATTGTATCATATGATCAGAGATGTGAAGAGCTGTAGTGTGCATACTGCATCTGCGTTGTAGCAATACGAACATGTCAAATACAGCCCCGGACCCGGCAAGCAGGTGAAGGACCTACGAAGAAACGATGCCAACGGAGCGGCACGTGCAATGCCACATTCGCCTACGTATCGACTTCCAGCATCCCTGTATTGAGGCTCAAATACTCATACATACAGCTAGTAGTATGGCACACCAAAGAACATCGCAGCAATGTGTCTGATTCGTTCATGGAAACTGGTACTCATCACTACAATCTCCGGGCAGTGCTCAGGTCACTGACCCCACTGCCCTCGACCACCGTTGCCTCTACGACCTCAAAGATAGGTACCTCCTTCAGCCTTTCTACGATATGGTGCAGAGTCGGCAGAGCTTTCCAATCCAGCGAGTCGAACTTCACCTCTGCGCTCGAAGCCTTCAGCGTCTTTTCAACCTTCTTCTCCACAGTCTTTGCATCCTCATCATTGTGGACGAAGGCGGTGTACTCAATATCTGCCTGACCTCTTTCCTTGCTGCCGAGACTACCAGTCGCTGGTATGTACTTGTGGACGAACAGGCCCTCTTCCTTGGGCGGTGGTGGAGGAGCGTGTGGGTGTCGCGAAGGTTCTGCTTCAGCTGGTGTCGCAGAGTCGCCATTCGCAGTCGGCGCTTCGGTCAAATTCGAGAGACTCAAGCTGCAGAACTTCAAGGACATCCAGCCGGCACTCAACTCGAATGCCTTACCGTCTGTCTTGGAGTCAAGCTCGGCGTACAGCTTCGGAAAGCCGAGCTCGTCTCGTCCACTTAAGATCGGATCCGTCAGGTTCTCGAACAGCACTGGCAGATATGTGCCAACCGTCGTGTCGCCATTCTCCTTCGTGTGCTCGACCCCGTGGATGTACAGTCCAAAGTGCGAGTAGCCTCGTCCACCAAGCCACTCCAGACTATCAAGTTGCGTGACGGCAAATGTAGCATACGCGATTGTGTCCGCAGCTGCAAACTTGAACTTCTCAGTCGGGAACAGATTCTCCAGTACCGTCCGACTCGACTTGAACTTCACACTCGCAGTCGCAAACCTTCCCTTTGAGTTATCCCTTCTCCTTCCGTAAAAGTCCTGCCGTGGTCCCGGCATCGGCCCGAACGAAGTCGGCATGCGCCACAGCAAGCCCTTGTTATTCTCCCACTCCCACTTCCGCAGCATTTGGCTAGAGTAGTCCCACTCATCGTGCCCGAAGTTGTAGTTGGTGAAGCGAGCTGCGTCTAATGGTGGACCACTACCGAGATCCTTGCCTGCGAGGCGAGACACTTCCTGGATTTTCGATGCGCGTTCGTACCTGCATTTCTCGTAGAGCTTGAGGCGCGCTGGGATTTGGGAAAGAGGTGTGGAAGCGGGTAGCATGACGCCCAGCGATGCGGCGTCTTCAATGGCTTGACCTGCGCCCTGTCCCTGATCTGTTGCAACCCATCAGTCACGCACCACACAACATCAAACGGAAACGGAACACTCACGAGGCGTAAACGGGTGCGCCGCATCCCCGATCAACACCAACTTCCCCTCCGTCCAACTCGGCAACTGCTCCATATCCAACAACTCCCACACCTTCAACGTCTCCTCATCCGCCATGCCCAACAATTTCACCACAGCTGGCTCAAACTCGCTGAAAATCTCCAACATCTTGCTAATATTGCCCTGGTTCTGCCAGTCACTACTCCCAGGCTCCTGCGGGTCAATTTGGCTCTCGGACGTCGGGTGAATGCACACAAAGTTCAGCAGCGTGTTGTCGCTCGTTGGATACACGACTACGCGCCGGTCGCGCCCCATCACCATTTGCAAGTGTCCTTCTTGGTCGGCGAATTTACGCGTGTCCGGGTCGTCAAAAGCTTTTCGTCGGGGAATGAGGAAGCGGAATGCGGATTTTCCGCTGCCGAAGGTTTGGATGGATTCTGCGCCTGGGATGCGTGGGCGTGTGCGTGAATGGACGCCGTCGGCGCCGATGATCACGTCGCCCTCAATCGTCTCGCCGGAGTCGAGCGTCACGCTGCCAGACGCGGGATCGACGTCGACGACTCTAGCTCTCGTGCGCAAGATTGCTGGCTTCCCGGCCCCGTCGTCGCATGTCGCCAGGCGCTTCAGCTCGCTGTGCAGACTGACGCGGTGCGCTAATTGCCAGGGATACTGCCATCTCTTCGCGTCGAGATTGAGATCGAGGCTGAAGAGCTGCTTGCCGTGGGGAAGATACTGCGTCAGACGCTGTGCTTTCACTGCGCCCTTGTCTTCTGGGATCAGGCCGATGCGGCGAAGGAGGCCGTTGGCATTTGGCGCGAGATGTACGGCTGCGCCGAGTTCGTTGGCGAAGCGCGATTGCTCGAGGAGGGTGACTGTGTGCCCGTTGCGGCGGAGGCAGATAGCGGCTGTGAGGCCGCCGATGCCAGCGCCGACGATTGTGATATTTAGGGGGCGGGTGTCGTCGCTGGTGGGAGTGGTGGCGTTGCTGCCGTTGGAGTGTGTAAAGTCCATGGTTGAAGTTGGAAAGATGCTCAAGACCACCGGCAAAAGCAGACGTTCACGACAGTGAGCAAGAGGGCAGGAGAGCGAAAGCAAATGTCGTCAAGAATCTGTCTCTCGCTTATTCTGAATACACAGCTTGTGCAATTCCGATTAACGTATGGTGTGCTTTTCATCTTCGTCCACATATGTTGGCGGACGAAATTTATTTAGCCTCCACATTCCGCGACAGAGGGGGAAAAGTTACCGCGGGGTTTGCATGGTCTTAGCGGTTCGCCAGGGTAAAGATGCACGATCCTGTGCGTGTGGATGACTGCATGCATGCATATACTTGGCATGGTGTTGCTTTCGAAAAGCAGGTGCGTGTGCGTGTTTATTGAGTTCCAGAGATACGGAAATTTTGGAAATCAAACGGGAGATCCGTTCTTTGGTGTATGTATATTTTTAAATTCGAAGTGCTACCTGACGCCAAAACCCCATCTTCAATATTGGTTCATCACCACTCCCCGCCAACTTTATATCCAACATCCCACACCCTCCCCAGCGAATTCCGCCACATCTTCGAAAGAGTCTGTCCCTCACCATTAGCTCCCAAGATCAATGATCAAAATCTGCGTCTGGAGTTGCGGAGCACTCTCGCAATGAATGGGATGCCCAATTTCCTCCAGGACCAAAACACATATCACAACTCACCGACTCAATAAACACCCCCGTAAACATAACCGTCACAAACGCGCGCTCAACCCCATTCTGATACACCCGCCGCTCACTCTGATCATGGTCCGGATTCACCGGTCTGTACGCTGGTATCCTGCGGTGCTCGGTGGGCCAGTCGCTCGGATTTTCGCGTGTGGACTGTCCGGGTGGGGCGGGATGGGGATTGAGCGATGTGTCGTGGTCGGAGGTGTGGTGTAGGTCGTAGTCTGCGAGGAGGGATTGGAGGTTGTAGACGGTTGGGTTGGCGGTGGTTGTTACGGACATTGTTGGAGTGTGAAGAGATGGGAATGCGCGCGGGTTGGGCGAGGTGTGGTTTCAGGGTCTGGCGATTTCATCGCGGGTACTGGACGGGAATTAGATTACGAGGGTCGCATGGAGGTTGCAGGGTTGGTGATCGGGACGGAATGTGGAGTGGAAGGCGGGCCCGAGATCGTCGGACGCATCTGGGCGTGAGGACGCGACGAGTTCGAGGGTTTTCTGAAGAAAGTTTGAAGGTAGTTAGGAGCATTTGTTCAGACTGTTGCATTCTTCTGTCTTCTTGTCGACCACCTTTCTTCCAGCTTCACATTCCGCCATGGCCTCTTCCCCGGATCTCGCGCTCGCGAACCTTCAAGCCACCGCCCTCACCGCACGTTGCCACAACGCTTTTTTCCGCCAAAAGCAGCTCAAATACCTCCACGACGCGTTGCGGAATGATGTGTCGAGCATAAAGGATGCGATCAAGCATGATACAAGCGTGTCGGACGCAGAAGCGATTGCCGAGGTTGCCCTTTCGCTCGATGTGGTGAAGGAGCATTATAGCAGTATCGATGCGAAGAAGGAACTTGAGGCAGAATATCGCGTTTCGAATGGGAGCGATGCGAGCGATGGAAGAGTGCCATGGGGCGTTATATACGTCGAGCTACAACGGACCCATACACCATTCTTTTCTGCCATTGTGGCACTCAGCGCGGCATTGGCAGCTGGCAATTGCGTCGCTATAAAGGTACTTCAGCGATACAGTTTCTGACTGGAAGAATCTAATGCGCTTTCAGGTCGAGAACAGTCTCCGCGCCCTGCCATCAGTTCTTCGAACACTGCTCTCAAAGGCCCTTGAGTCGGATACTTTCGCCATCCTCACGTCTACTCCCTCTCAGGACTCATTGGCATCATGTCTACAAGTCATACAAGAAACACACATCGAGTCCCCTACATACTCGCAGTTCGCCTCTCCCAAGAGCAAAGTCATCGCGGTGGTTGACCGCACGGCCGACCTAGCATCGGCAGCGGAACAACTGGTAGCAGCGCGGTTCGCGTTTGGCGGCACCTCACCATATGCTCCAGACCTAGTACTTGTCAATGAGTTCGTTAAGCAGGAGTTCTCGGAGCATGTCTTGCGGCACTCAATTCGCTATCTGTCAGGATCCGACAATAACGTGGCGAATGGATCGCCCAAGTCGCCAACTCTAGCTGCACAGAAGCCTACGTCAAGAACAGCCGAAGCATTCAAAACTCTCCAAGAGAGTCTGTCGTGGAAGCTCAATACACTCACTCAAGGCGATTACGGCGCGGTGGTAGAGCTCACAAACATGTCCGCTCTCCCACCGTCCAAGATCAGCCAACCGCTGTTCTGCATTTCGTCCATCACTTCTCTCGAACACGCCATCAGCCTCGTTGACGAGTTTTTCGAGCCACCGAGAAGTTTGCTAGCCGCATACCACTTCGGCACCCCGTCAGCTGGCAAATACCTCTCGCAATTCGTGAACGCAGACGCCTCTTTCGTAAACCATGTACCATACCGCATCTTGCTCGGACCAGCAGCACCATCAAATCATCCCATTGATGTCGAGAAGCGCTACACGACGCAGCATTTCACGCGCGCGTCGCCTGCGTACATTGCGTCTCCAGCTTCACAATCCGCCCTATCACAGGTTGTTACCAGCAAAGACTCGAGAAAGCCAGCTGCAGATCTGCTCGCAAAGGCGTCGCAGGAGATCAAGGAGGGCAAGCGTGCGGAGTCAATTGCTATCGGATACTTTGAGCAGGGTATTTTCATTGGTTTGGGCGTGTATGGTATTCCTATCTTGTCGTGTATTGGGGCGTCGTTGTTCTTTGGTATCAGGGCAGGTTTGAGACGGTGGGCTTTTGCATGAGCGCGAGAAGGATTGGTTTGCTGGTGTGTTGTACTTTATCGCAATCGTGTGGTCGTGACATAAATACCGCTGCGGCACAGTGCATCAAGAAGCCATCCTTGTTGCATCTCAACAAGTTTTCTAAACAGCTTCCCGGGCATTATGCGCTGAGCTGTGTCGGCGAGTAAAACTCTTCGGAGACCTACCTCGAGATGCTCCTCAGCGACTTGCCAGTGAATCAATCCCGGAACGACGACGGGGTTGTTTACCACGAAACACTCAGACTTCAACGTCAGGAAAGATCCGGACCCCAGACTTTTCCTACACAGCTCATGTGCCAGTCCAACAAAACATCGGGATCCCCACATTACGAGTTCCCCACGGGGTCAAGCAGAGGGTTGAGCATACCCCTTCGACGCAGCCAATCAGCAATATTGGTGGCGTATTGCGTTCACGCTCATTTGCCGCGGAACAGAAGCCATTGCCCGCATCCTTGCTCTAGATGCACATACCTATTGCATGGCGAAGGCTGACTGCTCGAGCTCCTGTGTATTTAGATTGTGTTCAGTACGGTTTCAGGCCATCAACATTATCGCAGACCAGCGTTATTCGAGCTCGCGAAACGGTTGACGGACGCTCTGAGTGGACGCGTTTTCCAAAAATCATCTCTCTCGTTGCGCTCTGAGGCTAGAATCTTGCCATGGCGTCCCTCAAGTACGCGCTCGGCTTGTCGAAAGAAGAAGTCAGGAACGCCAAACCACCAGGAACTGCGACACTGGTTGGTGAGTACTTCCAACATCAGGCGTCTACAACTTCACTGACATATTCTTGCTTTTAGAGCACCTGGAGTGGACAGCATCTCAGAGCAGCCACGATGAGATCCGTCTCGTCCCCCAACCATCCGCAGACCCAGCAGACCCCCTCAATTTCGCCCAATGGCGAAAACTAGGAATCCTGGCAGTGATGTCCATACATCCATTCATCGCCAACTTCACCAGCTCTTCCATATCCAGTGCGCTTCCAATCTATGCAGCCACTCCGATCTTTGGATTCCCGCCCATAGGCTTCAGTCGAGTCACGTACCTCGTTGCAGTGAATCTGATCATGCTCGGTGTATCCAACTTGTGGTGGGTGCCGTTGGCGAACACGTTCGGTCGGCGACCGGTCATTCTTGTCAGTACCTTGCTACTCGTCTTCTCGAGTATGTGGGCAGGGCTAGCGAAATCGTTCAATAGCTTGCTTGCCGCGCGAGTGTTCATGGGTATGGGAGGTGGGTCTGCCGACGCCGTCTCGCCTGATGTGGTGGGCGAGATATTCTTCGTTCACCAGCGCGGACGTGCCTTGGTAAGTCCTTGGTCATATCATTGATCTGTATCGCAACAGCTGACCATTTTTCAGGCCATCTATACCGTCTTCCTTGCCCTTGGCTCCCTAATGGGTGCGCTTTGCGGTGGGTACATCGTCGCCGCAAAAGGCCTGGCGTGGCTTCACTGGGTCAACGTCATTCTGGCCGCCATCTCATTCGTACTCTGTTTCTTCCTTCAGCCAGAGACACTGTACGATCGCCCGCAGACGATTGTGCATCTGGCGAACGATGATCCAATCAAGAAGGGTGTCGAGACGAAGGAGGCTGTCGCGGTTTCAAGCTCAGTGGCATCGTTTTCGTATCCACCATACACGTTTGCGCGCTCCCTTAAGCTCATCACTTACCGACCGGGCATTTTTCAAAAGTTCCTTGCGCCTTACAAAGTGATGAGGCTGCCTGGAGTTTGGCTGGTTTCTCTATGGTATGCCGGCCTCGTAGGGTTGATCGTCACGACGAGTGTGGTCGCGCCGCAGTTGGTTGCTGCTCCGCCTTATCTCTGGGGTAAGGGTGTCGGACTTATCAATCTCGGAGGTATTTTTGGCACTCTGCTCGGCTGTGTAAGTTCAACCGCCATCCTCGTTATCAATTCGTCTTTAACTCATGCTCAGATCTATACCTACTTCATTGCCGACTTCACTACCAAGCGCCTGGCAAAGAAGGATGTACACGGTTTCTCTGAACCAGAATCTCGCCTCATGACCGCCCTTCCGGCTCTGGCAATTGCGACATTCGGCTCGCTTGTCTTTGGCTTTGTAGCACAGAATCCGTCACCTAAAGGCTGGGTTGGCCTGCAATTTGGCCAGGGCATGGTCGCCTTCGGTCTTATGCAGGCGCCTTCTGTGGGATTCAACTACCTCATCGAGTCGTACGGGAGCCTCTCAGGAGATTGCTTCGTCGCAGTCACGTCTGCCAGAGCCATTATTGCTTTCGCGTGGACCTTCTTCGTTGGCGAATGGGTTCATGATAACGGCCCCGCGGAGGCATTTGGCATTTTTGGCATGCTGATGGGTGTGTTCGGGCTCATGACCATTCCAATGCTCATCTGGGGCAAGAGACTTCGGATCTGGACCTCTAAATGGGTGCCTAAGGGAACGGGCATGTGAGGTGAATTTAAATACAAGCACGTGAGCGCAAGTAGCGTATAGTGTGATTTATCACGAGTTTCTCCATCTCCACAGAGGCTCTGCTACCATGTGATGTGTCTCTGTCAGAATGTAGCGCTGCTTTTGTGCCTGGCGGAGTTGTCACCCGCAAATGTAGAGCGCAGGATGCTGTACTCAACATAACTTTGAATGCACCTAGATGCTCCTCTAGTCTACCTCTCCATCCGTCGGTGGTTGAGTATGCAACCTGCTGCGCATAGGAGCGCAGACCGGCTTCACTAGTCCGTCCACTCACTTTGTTGCAGAGCGCAGACCCACCAGAAGTTGTACCAAGTTTCCGACAAGCGGGGAGCACGAGCCTTCACTGGTACCATGATGAGCTTGTAGTACATGTATCAACGTGTCCATGATAGCAGATACGTCGCTGATCCGGATGCTGGCTTGCGATGTTGGGCTCAAAATGGAAGGAATACCACGATTCGACGTGATGAATCTTTTCGCAGGCAGCGGATCGTTCCCATTGAGGATGACGTCTAGCTGTGTGGTCCCAGCTGAATAGGAACTGTCCATCGTCGAACGCCGAAGAAAGCCATAGCCCCATAGGATGAGCCCAGCGTGGTACAATGCGATAGCATTGAAGTTGCACAGCAGAGGTTTTGGCATGCTTGTAGCAGCACGTAAGATTTGTCCGGCATGCCACAGTGCTTGGCGTGCTGCTGACGTTTTGGTCCATTCACGTAGCGCCGGATATGCATTTCGTGCCTCTTCTTGACCCTCAATGCCAGCGAACAACTGTATGTCTGCGTGCAGTTTAGTGGGGTTCACGGTTGATGCTGAGTTTTTTCGACTTACCATCCAAGGGAGCATTCAGATGAACCAGCATCAACTCCAAAATCATCTCATTGCTCTTGTTTAGAGGCGGGCTGTGGACGTGAAAGTCTTCGAGTTGCTTGGTAAGCTCTGAGTGCCTGGAAGACAGTACGAGACTGTTATTGGCTTGCGGGGGAGCGCGCACAGTGAGTGCGCTTATTTGGCGGAGTTCCCAGCACATGCCCCACACCATGTGGAGGTATATTGTGCTTGCACTGTCATACCTTGCGAGCTGTCCCAAATCCAGGAAGATCTCAAGTGCTGAGGGTCGCTCTAGTGTCATACGCGCGTTGTGGATATACGCTGCTTTCCATGCGGTCGCCGTGGGTGCATGCCACAGAGGACTGGGGCTAGGCAGGGGCAGCTGCATCTCTGCATACGATATCAAAGGCGGCTTCAGGAGTGCCATTGACGACTGCCTATCGAGCTCGAATGTGCGATACGTCAGGCGCAAGAACGACTCTTGATGGACCCATCTTTGCCACTTTTCTTCTAAAGAAGTCCCTTGCTCGTCAGTGGTAGGGGAGATCTCTTTCCACGTAGAACGACGAAATCTTCCTCCTCTCCGGAGCATAGTCACCAACGGTTGTAGGAAGCTTTCCGAGATCTCCATCTTTCGACTATGCGGCGTTAGTGTTTGGCTCGCATGTGCTATGTAACACAGAACCCACCTGATACCACTCCACATGCCAACCTGCAACTCGAGTAGGAGAGCTCGGAGGTTCTGTAGCTCTCTAATCGCAGAATTGTCTGCTTCGAACGCTCTCGCTTGACCAATTCGGGATGCTTCTTGCAATGCGAACCCGAGCTTACGCAACGGGGTGTCGGGCGTGGATGCAGCTCCGGCCGAGACCACACAGCCCAGAAGTTCTGGACTGAGCTTCGAAGGTGATAGAGTGGGCAAATGGAACCACCATTGCGCATCTAATGAAGGGGAAGTCAAGAAAACTTGTATGAGGGTATCGAGGAGTTCGATGCCGGGAAAAGCAGACGAGATCCGTCCCACGTTCTCACGGCTGCATGTGCCGAGCACTAAAGCCATGAGCCGATCTCGACTGACACGGGTGAGGCTCTCTGTAACCACTCGACGTTGAATGAAGTGCGGTCTGCGGTTAGTCCCCTTTTCTGGATCAGCGAAAGCGAGATTGCCTTGTTCGGATCCCCCGAAGTCCTTATTTGGCTGTGGTAGGTAGCGCCAAACACTTTGTTTGAATGCCTCGGTTCGTACTGGAACACTATCGCTCTCTGGCCAATGCTGCTCTGGCACTTGCGTGTCTTGTGCATCGGTTGACGGAGTGTCGGCGGCAAAGGGAACTTGGAAGTTGTACTGATCGAGCAAGCCCAGATCGACATCAGTGAGACCGATGTCAAGATCAAACGAGAGATCCATAAGACCACGAGGGGTAGCCTGTCCGGAGAAAAAGGCATCCATCTGAGGCATGTTGTTGAAGTAGTCAGGGAGAAACGGATCGATGCCAGGAGTTTCGTCGAAATGCGGTTGTATTTGGTTATCGAAGAACGCCATGCCATTCCCGGAAGAATCGATGTATCGTTGGCCTGTGGCAGGACTGGGGTCTGTCGTAAGTGTATGTGTATGGGCCCTTCCTCGTGGTGCCACCGAATTATCGACGGGCCCATCGCCTGAGGCACTCATCGTGGCTGATGATCTACCGTATTGTACTGTTGAACTGTGCGTGTCGGTCTTCGGTGTCAGTGCTAGCTGGCTGGTTTCACGGCTCTGCAATGGCGTAGGAAAGTCGAAGCCGTTGGAAAGATCAAGAAGATCCTGTGCCGCATGCACGGCCACGGCGTCCAGCTCAACTGAGTCATCCGGCTGCTCTGGAACACGACAGTGGATGTTCTTCTTCCTGCATCGACTGCATGGCTTTTCGTCTTCGCATCGTAGGTGGCTTTGTGAGCAAGCCTCACAAGCTTGTACCACTCTTGCGTCTCGAGCTATCTCGCGCCTTTGTCGCTTCGAGGCGGAGTCTGAGTCGTGGTTCGTCACATGTCTTTTCAACAAGTCTCTGTGTCTCGTTAGAGCAGCTCGTGTAAGTTCGAGGTACAGTATCGATACGCATGGTGGCACGTGAACACAATTCGTTTGAAGTGCCGTACTGACAATGTTCGAGACCATCCATGTCGGAGACATCTGTGAAGAGCGCGACGCCATTGCATTGCTGTACTACACGTAGACAAGGCGGAACTCACATTCTAGCGAACCCTTTCGAACAGATTGGGCAAACATAAGGTTTGGCCTTCGTGTCTGTCTAGTGTCAATGAGTGTTCTTATGGTTGCCAGTTCATAAGAAGCAGGACGTAAGCAATTGCTACGCGAAGACGCGCGACATTACAATTCGGACGCCCGCAATCTTTCATCATGATCCTGACGCATCTTTGGGAGCTAGTGGAGCACAAACTTACGCGCTCTCACGTGCCGTGTGAGGTGATCTGCTCGCGTGAACGAGCGCTTGCAGGTGGAGCATTGGAACAGCCTTTGTGGCTGTTCAGGATTTGTCGCTGTCAGATTATGCGCTTGCGCCGTCGGGGCTTGCATGTTCATCGTGATGTTGCCCTCAATGGAAGTCTGGAGGCATCGGGAAGTGAAGTGGAGTGTTGTGGGGAAGGCGATCGTGTGGAGGAGCCGCCCCTCGGCTGTTGAGACGTGCACCAGGACCCACGGACTGTCGAGCGGTAGATCCCGAAAACCCCTCTCCCTCCACGTTCCGACCTTCGATTTGCCTCCCTTCGATCCCTATCAAAGCGTTTTAGCAAGTATGGAAGAACGCGCCTCCAGACTAGGTGGAGCTCCCCCGAAGTGTGAAGACCGTCCTACCAAGCACAAGCGCATCTGATTGTTGATTGAAGAGACGATTGAGAGGGTTACTTACAACACAACCTCTATTTCAAGATGGCGGTACCACCGGTCCACTTCTTCTCCCATGGATCAACCATGATGTTGGGCGAAGAGTCCAAATCCGCCGACTACTGGAAAGCCTGCGGCGACGAAGCAAAGCGCCACGGCTTCAAGGGCGTCATCATGATGGGCGCACACTGGGACGCAAGAGGCACGAACCGCATCGACGTATCAATGAACCCCAAGCCCATTAAGTCACCCGTCGCGTACGTTTCTCCAAAGAAATACGTGCACTACGAGCTCAATCCCGACCTCGAAAGCGGAAAGAAGTGCATCCAAGCGCTCAAAGAAGGCGGCATCGATGCGCGGCCCAACGAGTTGTTCGACTGGATACACGACACGTATCTCATCCTGATACGAATGTTTCCCGACAAGTGTCCACCGACGACCATCATCAGCATGAACTCGCGCTTCGATCCACATCTGCACGCTCGCGTTGGGCAAGTCCTCGCACCTTTCCGCGACCAGGGCTATCTCATCATCGGCACCGGGGGCGCAGTACACAATCTGTATCGCAACAATTGGGGGCAAATGCTGCAGTACACCGACAACTTTGCGCAGCCATACCCGCCAGAGGCACCGATGCTGGAGTTTAGGCAAAGTGTGGAGGACGTTTTCATTAAGAACTGTCGCAATGGCTCGATGAAGGGGGCCCTGACTAGAGGCATCACAAGATTGATGAAGCATCCCATGTTCCGAGATGCACATGCAACGGATGATCACTACATGGCGGCGTGTTTTGTGGCAGGTGTGGCTGATGGTACCAAGCGGGAGGGCGACGAGTGTGAACTGGGTGCCGAAGACTGGGAGTTGGTGAATATGTGTAATAGTCAGTTTACGATTGGACGATGGGCGCGTAAGGCTTGAAACGACTGCGTCTTCACCGTCAACTTTCGAATGGACTTGTATGCTATACTCCATATTTCCAATTACCATGTCCGCGCTTGGAAACTACATCGTAACGTTCACAGAGTTGGAACAGAGTATGTGCAGCTTTGAGTGTACTTGGTTACAGCATGAAGATGCGAGGAAACAATGTGTTGTAGCAATGCATTGATCGGTTGCGCCACTTTCCTTGCCTAGCTATCTACACTACTTCGGAGGCACAATCGGCAAAGTAACGTAGTTCGCAAACTTCGGCCCAAAGTGTAAATGGTTCATACCAGCAAACACCTCCTCACTCCTGTCCTGCGGATGGTTGTGCTGGAAAATGCCACTACCCTGCGTATCACCACTCGCAACCTCGAACACAATCTTCCCTCCCTTCTCCACCACCACGTTAGTCGGCCATACTTCCACATCGACGGCATACACATCGCCTGGAATGACGGGCTGTACATCGGTGCTAAAATAGTCGCGCCATGGAAGGTACTCGCGATGCTTGGGATGATCTGGATTCGTCTTGCGGAGACTGGTACGTAGCCATCCTTTGGCAAGTGGGATAGGATCACCTGCTGTGCCAGTGTAGTGTACTTCCTTGCCTTCAGGCGAGATGTAGCGGAGCGTGAGGAAAAGGTCAATGTCTGAGGGCGTCGCGCCACTGGCATGTGGAGAGAGCGAGACGTTGAGATGCGCAACGATGTGGCCCGTAATCTCATTCTCCTCCTCGAAAGGTGCCGTCGAGAATTGAAGAAGTTTTGGGTTATCTAGAGTTCCGAGTGCCTCATATGACAGCTTCTGAGGCCGATTGGTGATGGGTTGCACCTGAGTCAGTGTCTGGGACGGCGTGAGGTAGAACTTCGAGTATTGCGTGCGTGCGATGGGCCATTCGTTCTCGGTCCGTCGCTCGTAGACTTTCTCCTTCTCCGCGTCGTTGAAGCCTACATCCCCCTTCCGCAACACCATATCAACTGGAGGCAGCTTTCCCTTGACTGACCAGCCAACGCGGTCGTTGCCTTTGAGGAACGCGTCCAGGAAACTGCGTTGGATCTCGACTTCTTCCTTGTAGTAGAACGGAAGGTCGTGTCGGCCTGTGATCATTCGCAGATACTTGAATTCAGATCCGGCGTGTGCGTATCCTTCGATGTTGCCTCGCAAATGAAGCAAAATTCCGCCCCAATTGCCAACCGACAGCAAAGGCACTTCGATGTCGCTCATATCGTACTCCTTGCTCGCGTAGTATGTCTGGTTGCGGAATTTAACCCCTGCAGTATCGATGGTTTGATCCTGTCGGTTCTTCTCGCGTACTTCGTCGGAAAGATTGCCATCCACAGTGTCTGGTCCCCAATTACGCTCCGCTCGCCCTGGGCGCCCGTATTGATTCGTGATGACTTGACGATTCCACCAGAAGTCAATGAACTTGTTGCTCAGAATTCCACCATGTCGACAGCGATCGCGGTAGTAGTCGCTCATGCCTTCCCAGGGAATGACTGCGGCCAAACCCTTGGGCTTGCGAGCTGCGACACGCCATTGTGACCCAGCGTAGTAGCTTATGCCTAGCAATCCGACCTTGCCAGAAGACCATGACTGTTCCGCCGCCCATTCCACAACGTCGAAGAAGGCTTCGCTCGTTCCTCGTGACATGGTATCGAGAAAGCCGGGTGATTGGCCGAGCCCTCGCTCGTCGGCGCGAACGATGATGTAGTCATGCTTGGTCCAGAAGCCAGGGTCGGGAGTCTCCCAACAGGAGTGCTCTGAGTGATGTTCTTGGTTCACCTCCGCAAAAGACTTTCCGTGGAAGCTGCAGCACGTTGTCAGACTCTCGTGCTTCAGGTGCTGTACGCAGAAGAAATATACTCTTTGTAGTGAATATCCTTGCCATAAGGTCCATATGTCACTAGAACTGGTAATTTGGTCCCTTTCTTCGTAGCCTTCGGTCGGTACACATTGCATCGAATGATGCCACCGGAGCTGGTCCTCAGCGGTACCGCGACATTCTCCTCGAAGATGTAGGGGAACGACGACTCGTCCAGCTTGTAGGCATCTTTGACTTCTAGTTGGTCAGACATAATGACGACGGGTCAGTGATGGGAGATCACTTACTTTGCAAAGGCGTCGGGTATATAGCAATTGCTGCGACTTGTGGTGGTGGATACCAGCGTAACGCGCCGGAGTCCAGGTGGCAGTTCGTGATGTGGGGGAATTCGCGACCGCCGATCCGCGCAGGAGCCGCCGATGCAACGCTACATAGTGATTTTTCCTCTTTCAGCCTTCAATGAAGCACGATTTCTAAAAGAAAAATCGTGAACGTGCTGCCTTAAGTTTTGAACTATACAATGGGTGTGTTACACTAGCACCTCAATTCGAAGCAGGACATTTCTCCAGCCAGATGTGCAACCACACACTGTCAAAATCGCCTGGATGCATTTCTGGAGGGCACTTCGTGCGCTGAGGCAACCATTCACAACGCGAGATCAAAACCAGGTCATTCAAATTCTCAGAACAGATGCACCAAGTCTCCCTTCCACCTCTCAATGCATAAATTTATAGGCGCGGACTATTCGGACGGTTAGAAAAGTTATTTAGAGGGGTTCTTTTTTTAGGGCTAGGTAGCGTAGATCTTTACTTTTTAGCGCTAACGTTAAACCTAGCTTATAGTTAATGTTCGAGCTATTGAGTTAGTTACCTATACGAATATTAAGGTCTCTAATAGAATGACTAACTAACTAGTTAATTAGTTAATTAAATAAGGTTTCCCTAGTTATATAG
>Ga0265798_10003963_pt1 | contig 20760 bp, 21 predicted proteins | sample P3T30metagenome_FD_192430 | JGI IMG/M metagenome (GOLD analysis project Ga0265798, IMG submission 192430) | Plant litter microbial communities from East Loma Ridge, Irvine, California - P3 T30 | ecosystem: Environmental > Terrestrial > Plant litter > Unclassified | place: USA: California... | reverse complement strand
TAGCCCCATCGCGCGCGAGCGCACGCACGACACGCAGCACAGGAAGGGCCCGCTCCGGCGGGCCCTTCCGTCGTTTCCGGGCGCCCCGCCTGCCTAGGCTCGGGGGGTGAGCATCCCGGAACCCGCCGTCGCCCCCGTCGTCCCGTCCTTCCGCGTCGCGACGCCCGCCGACGCCGACGGGGTGGCCGACCTGGCCGCCCGCACCTTCGCGCTGGCCTGCCCGCCGACGACGACGGCCGAGGCGATCGCGGAGCACATCCGCACGGTCCTGTCGCCGGCGCGCTTCCGGGCGCACCTCGCGGATCCCGCGCACCGGGTCGTGCTCGCCGAGGTCGAGGGCCGCCCGGTCGGCTACACGATGGTCGTCGCGGCGCCGCCGACCGACGCGGACGTCGCCGGATCCCTGCGGCTGCGGCCCGTCGTCGAGCTGAGCAAGGTCTACGTCGAGGCCGGGTCGCACGGCGCGGGCGTCGCGCGGCCCCTCATGGCGGAGACCCTGCGGATGGCGCGCCAGCTGGCGGGCGCGCCGGGCCGCGACGCGGACGCGGGCATCTGGCTCGGCGTGAACGAGCACAACGCGCGCGCCATCCGCTTCTACGAGGGCCGCGGCTTCCGCATCGTGGGGACGCGCTCGTTCCGGCTCGCGGACGCGGTCGAGACCGACCACGTGATGGAACGAAGGCTGGCGGACAGCTCGGCGGCGTAGGACGGCGCCGCCCGGTCCCGGCTCAGCCCGTCTCGGCCGGAGCCGCCAGGCGCGCCCGGGCGAGGACGGCCGGGCCGCCGTCGGCCGGGGACGCCGTCGCGACCGAGCCGCGCTCGACGACGGGCATCCCCACGAGGCGCTCGCCCGGTTCCGCGTCCCGGAGGACGAGCCGGACCGCCTCCCGTCCCATCTCCTCGTGCGGGAGGGCGATGGTCGTGAGGCCGGGCCGCAGGTAGGACGCCAGCTCGTCGTTGTCGAAGCCGACGAGCGACATCTCGGCGCCGACGCGGATCCCGCGCTCCTGGCACGCCTGGTAGGCACCGAACGCCAGGCGGTCGTTGAGGCAGATCATCGCGCGGATGCCGGGCGCCGCGTCCAGCATCGCGCCCGCGGCCTCGTAGCCGAGGTCGGGCTCCCAGTCCGCGCACGACCGCTCCGCCGTGAAGTTCAGGCCGAGCTCGGCCATCTCGGCGCGGATCCCGCGCAGGCGACGGGCCACGGTCTCCGAACGGAAGAGGCTGCGCTCGGTGTCGACGTCGCTGCCGAGCAGCGCGATGCCGTCCACGTGGCCGTCGGCGGCGAGGAGGTCGACCGCGCGGCGGCCGCCCTCCTCCTCGTCCGGCAGGACCGAGCGGGCGTGGTGCGGGCTGGTGGCGTTGAGCATCACGACGGGCGTGGAGGCCGGGACGTCCGGGACGACGAGCTCGCGTGCGCGCATGGTGGCGAAGACGATGCCGTCGACCTGCCGGTCGAGCACCGCGGACACCGCCTCGGCCGCGCGCGCCTCCTCGCCGCCGGTCTCGAGCACGAGCACCACATGACCCGCGCGCTCCGCCTCGACGAGGGCGCCGCGGATGAGGCCGCTGGCGAAGCGCGTCGTGGCGACGACGTCCGAGATGAATCCGATGGTGAGCGACCTGTCGGTGCGGAGCGCCCGCGCACCCATGTTGGGGCGGTAGCCGAGCTCGGCCGACGCGGCGAGGACGCGGCGGTGGGCGTCCTCGGAGAAGCGCGTCGCGGGCGTGCCGTTGAGGATCTGCGACGCCGCGGTCGGGGAGAGGCCGGCCAGACGGGCCACGTCCGCCAGGGTCGGTCGCTTCTGGCGCATGTGACGTCCTCCTCCTCCTCGTGAGCGTATCCGGTGATGAGGCGGTCGCCGTGACCGCGGGTTGACACGCTCCAGCGCGGCGCGCATCATCTTCTGCACCGGATAAATGGATTTATCAGTACTCTCTGGATCCGCGGGCATCGCTGCTCGCGTCAACCGCACGACACGAACCGCACCGTACCGCCCGCCCCACCTGACGAAGGAGTCACACCGCATGTCCACCAAGAGAAGGGCGGGACGGGCGGCAGCGCTCACCGCCGCCGCCGCCATCTCGGCGCTCGCCCTCGCGAGCTGCGCACCCGGCAGCGCACCCGTCGCCTCCGCCCCCTCGGGCGCCGTGAGCACCGCGATCCCCACCGACGACGTCACCATCCGGATCCAGGACGAGACCGGGTTCCCGGTCACGGACGAGCTCACCGCCGAGTTCACGAAGCAGCACCCGAACGTGAAGTTCGACATCACGCGCGACAGCTTCCAGAACCTCCTCGCGAACACCCCGCGCCTCCTCGCGAGCGACGACGCCCCGGACCTCATCCGCCTCTCGACGCTCGGCACCACGGTGAAGGACGGGCTCCTCACGAACCTCGACCCGTACTTCGATGCCTACGGCTGGGACCGCTTCCCGGCGGGTCAGCTCGCGGGGGCCCGGATGGACGACCAGGGCGTGCGCGGCCAGGGCTCGCTGTGGCAGTTCGGCATCGGGTACAGCGTCACGGGCATCTACATGAACCAGAAGCTGGCCGACCAGGTGGGCATCACCGAGATGCCGTCCACCATGGACGAGCTCGAGGCGGACCTCGCGAAGTCGAAGGACGCGGGCGTGCTCCCCATCCAGACCGGCATGCAGGACGGCGTGGGGACCTTCATCCTCCAGTCGCTCATCAACCAGCAGGGCGACAAGCAGGGCCTCGTCGACTGGATGTACAACAAGCCCGGCGCGACGATCCAGACCGACGCGGCGCTGGCGGGTGCCACGCAGTTCCAGGACTGGGCGAAGGCCGGGTACATGCCGCCGGACGTCAACGCCATCAACTACACGACCATGGTGTCGAACTTCTCGGCCGGCCAGGGGCTGTTCATGTGGGACGGCAACTGGGACGCCGCGAACGTGGAGAAGGCCCTCGGCACGGGCGGCGCGCAGTTCGCCCTCGTGCCGCCGCTGGAGGCGGGCGCGAAGCACGTCGCTATGGGCACGGGCAACACCTTCGCCATCCCGGCCAAGTCGAAGAACGCCGACGTGGTCGCCGCGTTCCTGAACTGGATCGTGACCGATGAGAAGGCGCGTCAGATCGTGGTCGACGTGACGGGCGCATCGCCCGGCGGCGATCCCGCGCAGGCGCTGCCGACCGCGAAGGAGGGCAGCCTCATCGCCAAGGCCCTCGAGCTGTCCGCGGTGGTCGGGGGCGACGACGGGTTCGTCGACTTCATGGCCAACAGCACGGCCGGCATCTACCAGGGCTCGCTCCAGCCCAACGAGCAGCTGCTGCTCACCGACAAGATGGCGCCCGCGGACTTCCTGAAGGCCACGCAGGACTTCTACGAGCAGGACCTCGCCGCACAGTGAGCACCGCGGATCGCACGATCCCCGCGAGGGCGACGGCGCCGGCCGCCGCCCTCGCGGGGCCCGCCCCGCGGCGCACGGGGGCGGCCCGCGCCTCCGGGACGCGTCGCCGTCTCGGTCCCGAGGCCCGTCGCACGGCCACGGTCGGCTGGATCATGCTGCTGCCCGCTGTCGCCGCCTACGGCACGTTCGTCGTCTGGCCGCTCATCACGGCGGTGCAGTACTCGTTCTACAAGTGGAACGGGATCGGTGCGTCCACCTTCATCGGGCTCGACAACTACGTGCAGATCTTCACGGACACGCGGCTGCTCACGCCCATCCTCAACGCGCTGATCCTCGTGGTGTTCTTCATGGTGATCCCCATCACGGCCGGGCTCGCGCTGGCGACCCTGCTGCGCGGCATGAAGCCGGGCCCCCTCGCGTCGATCTCGCGCACCATCCTGTTCCTGCCGCAGATCGTGCCGCTCGTCGCGGCGGGCATCGCGTGGTCGTGGATGTACGCGCAGTCCGGCACCATCAACTCCATCCTCGACGCTGTGGGCCTCGGCTTCCTGTCCCGCTCGTGGCTCGCGGACTTCGACACGGCGCTGCCCGCGGTCGGGCTCATCGGATCCTGGGTGCTCACGGGCCTCTGCACCGTGCTGCTGCTCACGGGCATGGGCAAGATCGACGGCTCGCTCTACGAGGCCGTCCGCCTCGACGGCGCCGGCTTCTTCCGCGAGTTCGTCACCATCACCCTGCCCGGCCTCCGGCAGGAGATCGCGGTGCTCGTGACCATCACGGTCATCGCCGCCCTGAGCACGTTCGACATCATCTACACGACCACCAAGGGCGGGCCGGGCACCACGACGCTCGTGCCCGGCATCGAGATCTTCCGGCTCGCGTTCGTGCAGAGCCAGGTGGGCCTCGCGTCCGCGTTCGGCGTGGTGCTCCTCGTGTTCGTGCTGCTGCTCGTGCTCCCCGTCCAACGACTCTCGAGGGAGCGCGACTGATGATCGTCAACCGCACCGAGCTGGTCGTGGGCCGCGTCCTCCTGATCGCGGTCCTCGTCCTCACCCTGCTGCCGTTCGCCAGCATGCTCACCGCGGCGCTGCAGTCGCCCGACTCGCTGCCCAACGGCTTCTCTTGGCCGACCCCCGCCTACTGGGAGAACTTCGTCACGGCGTTCACGGTCGGGAACATCGGCACGCTGATGCTCTCGAGCCTCTTCATCGTGGTGATGGTCGTACCCGTCAGCCTCGTCTGCGCGACGCTCGCGGGCTACTCGCTCGGGAACCTCCGGGTGCCCGGCGGGAAGTACGTGCTCGTCGCCATGATCATCGGGCTGACCATCCCGTTCGAGGCGATCATCATCCCGCTCTACTACCAGATGACCGGCTTCGGCCTCATCAACACCAGGTGGGCGGTCATCCTCCCGCTCATCGGCCTGTACATGCCGTTCAGCGTGTTCTGGATGCGCGCGCACTTCGTGGGCGTGCCGCGCGAGCTGTCGGAGGCCGCGCGCGTGGACGGGGCGAGCATCTGGCAGGAGTTCCGGAGCATCCAGCTCCCGCTCGCCCGGCCGGCCCTCTCGGCGCTCGGGATCCTCCTGTTCCTCTGGACCTGGAACCAGTTCCTCCTGCCGCTGGTCATGATCGACGACCCGAGCGAGCGCACGATGGCCGGTGCCCTCGGCGCGTTCCAGGGCCAGTACATCGACGCGCTGCCGCTGCTGTTCGCGGCGTCGCTGATCGTGATGCTGCCCACGGTGATCGTGTACGTGATCTTCCAGCGGCAGTTCATCGCCGCGCTCCTCCAGGGTGCGGTCAAGGGCTGATGGCGTTCGCGCTGCCGGGGCACTGGGTCTGGGACTCGTGGACGGCCGTCGACGGCGGCACTACGCATCTCTTCTACCTGCACGCGCCGACCTCGCTCGGGGATCCGGACCTCCGGCACCGCAACGCCGCCGTGGGGCACGCGACCTCGACCGACCTCGTCACGTGGACCGACCACGGCGTCGTGCTCGAGCACGGCCCGGCCGGCGCGCCGGACGCGTCGGCCACGTGGACGGGCAGCGTGACGCGCGACCCGTCGGGCCTCTGGCGCATGGCGTACACGGGCTCGGTGTTCGCGCGGGACGACGCGGGCGTGAACGTGGAGACCGTGCTGCAGGCGACCTCGACCGACCTGCACCGGTGGGAGAAGGCGGCCGGGTCCGCGCTGTCGGCCGACCCGCGCTGGTACGAGACGCTCGCCGACGGCACCTGGCGCGAGGAGGCGTGGCGGGACCCCTGGGTCGAGCCGGATCCCGCGGGCGGCGGCTGGCGCATGCTCGTCACGGCGAGGTCCCGGATGGGCGCGCCCGGCGCCGGAGCCGATCCGCTCGACCGCGGCGTCGTGGGGCAGGCGGTCTCGCCCGACCTCGTGACGTGGACGGCCGCCGCGCCGCTCAGCGCGCCCGGCGCCGGGTTCGCGCAGCTCGAGGTGCTGCAGGTCGCGACGGTCGACGGGCGTCGCGTCCTCCTCTTCTCGTGCGCCGCGTCGGACCTCGCCGGTGCCCGGGCCGGCGAGGAGGGCGGGATCTTCGCGCTGCCGCTCGCCGACGAGGAGCCGTTCGGATCCGCGCCCCTCGACATCGCGCGGGCGCACCTCGTGCACGGCGCCGGGCTGTACGCGGGGCGGATCGCGACGACGCCGGCGGGCGATGCCGTCCTGATGGGCTTCGAGGACCAGGACGGCGACGGGCGCTTCGGCGGTCGGATCCCCGATCCGCTCCCGCTCGCCTGGGACGACCGGGGTCGGCTCGTCGTCGCGGGAGCCCCCGGCCGCTGACGGGGCGGCTCGTCCCGGCCCCGCGGATCAGCCGCGCGCCACGTTGAGCACGACCTTGCCGCGCGCGTGGCCGCCCTCCACGTGGCGGTGGGCCTCGGCGGCGTCCTTCAGGTCGAAGACCTCATCGACGTAGACCTTGATGTCGCCCGACTCGAGCAGCCGCGCGATGACGGCCAGCGTCTGCCCGTCGGGCGCGACCTCGTAGTGGGTGGCGCGCACGCCGGCGGCGGCCGCGTCCTGCACGAGCGTCGGCCAGCCCTGCACGGGCGCGCTGATGATCAGGCCCCCGCGGCGGAGCACCGGGAGCGAGCGCGTGCCGGTGTCGTCGGTGCAGTTGCCGACGAGGTCGATCACGACGTCCACGTCCGCGAGCACGTCCTCGAAGCGCACCTGGGTGCGGTCGATGACCTCGTCGGCGCCGAGCTCGGCCAGCCACTCGACGTTCCGCGGCGAGCCGGTGGCGATCACGCGGGCGCCGAAGTGCCGCGCGAACTGCACCGCGAAGTGGCCCACCCCGCCGGCGCCCGCGTGCACCAGCACGACCTGGCCCTCGTGCGCCTTGCCGATGTCGACGACCATGCCCCACGCCGTCAGCGCGCTGAGGGGCGTCGCCGCGGCCTCCACGTGCGAGAGGCGCGCGGGCTTCCGGGCGAGGCTGACGCTCGGGACGGCGAGGTAGGGGGCGTAGCTGCCGGGCATCCGCGGCGCCATCGCGAGGCCGAACACCTCGTCGCCCGGATGCAGCGCGTGGTCCTCGTAGGGCGACTCGACGACGACGCCGCTGAAGTCACGCCCGAGCACCGCCGGCAGCGCGCCGAGGGCCGGACCGCCGGGCTCGCCGGCGCGGAGCCGCAGGTCGACCGGGTTCACGCCCGCGGCCACGACCTTCACGAGCACCTCGGAGTCGAGGCGACGCGGGACGGGGACGTCCGCCATCCGCAGGACCTCCGGGCCGCCCGTCTCGGTGACGACGGCGGCGCGCATGGTGGCGCCGTGCGGGGCGAGCGCGACGGACGCGGCCGCGCGATCCCGCTGGGCCTGGGCGGCGACGCCGGCTCTCGACTGGACGACCTGGCTCATCGTGCGACCCCTCCTCCGGCGTGACGGTGCGGTGGATCCCACCGCGCCCCCGCACTCCCAGTGAAGTCGGCGCGTGAGTCGAGCGTGTTTCCGCGGTGTTCCCCGGGTGAGAAGAATGCGCGGAAGGGGCGGCGGATCAGGCCAGGCCGCGGGCTCCCGCCGGCGCGTTCGCCATGCGCACGATGAGCGCGATGAGGTCGTTCGCGCGCGCCACGAGCGCCGCGATCTCGGCCTCGTCCCGGTCGATCCACTTCCACTTCGGGATGTCGTGCACGGGCACGAAGTCGACGTGCTGCTCCCACACGATGAGCGAGCGCTCGGCGCCCAGCACGTACTGCTGCCACCAGATCTGGCGCAGGTAGTTGCGCGGGATGCTGCGCCACGGCTTCGCGGTGGTCTTGATCTCCGCGAGCTCGAGGCGGCCGTCGGCGCGGAGGCCCACGCCGTCGGGGGTCGCGAGGTGCCGGCGCTGGCCCTCGGCGTGGAACAGGTGCGCGCTCGGCACGATGCCGTGCTCGGCCTCGACCCAGCGGGCGATCTCGGGCTCGCGCTCGCGGCCGTGGTCGGTGTAGCGGTTGCCGCCGAAGCCGGATCCGTAGAGCTTCTCGAGCGCGACGGCCTGCAGCGACGCGTCGGTCGCGAGGCGCGCCACGTCCGTGGCGGTGATGCCGAAGCTGCGGGCGCGGAGCCAGGCGACCCGATCCGAGGAGTGGGCGACGATGCGCGTCAGGTGCGGCGGGGGAGGGGGCGGCGCGGGTGCGGCGGGTGCCAGGTCGTCCTCCCACGGGAAGGCCAGCATCTCGTCCGTCACGGGCTCCAGGGTACGCGTCGCACGCGGACCGGGCGGCCTCGACGCGGGCGGATCGTGCCGTCTCACCGCCGCGTTGTCAACGGGTTATGCGGATACGTCCAGGGCACGGAAGATCGTGGTACAAAGACCTCGTACCACCCATCACCCGCACAGAGAGAGGAATGCGCATGACCCTGCTCATGGAAGGAACGGCGCTCACGGACGCGTCCGCCGCGGTCGACGAGGAGGTCGACGCCGCGCGCGCCGACGCCCTCCTGGCCGAGGCGTTCGGCTTCACCATCACCCACCGCGGACGGGAGGCGGAGGTCGTGATGGCCGACGTCACCCTCTGCTGCAGCACGTGCTGCTCGTGCAGCAGCAAGCAGCAGCCGAAGTGACGTGCCCGCCATGGACTCGTCGACGACCTACTCGGTGAGTCCTCGCTACGCCGTCGGGGAGGTGGAGGACACCCTCCACCTCCTCGGCGGTCGTGAGCTGGTCTCCCTGCAGCTGCCCTCGGGCGACGCCGTCTCCGCGGTGTCGCGACTCCTCTCCCGCCCCTTCACGCGCGCGGACGTCGACCGCGCCTTCGCCGGCCATGCGGGCGTCGTGGCCGAGCTCGTCGACGAGCTGGTCCTCCGCGACGTCGTCGTGGGCGCGGCCACGCATCCCGACCCCGAGGGCGCCGATGTCCCCGAACCGGTCGGCCGGCTCGACGACCCCGAGCAGGCCGAGCACGCGCACGTCCTCGACGAGGCGAGGCGCAACGGCGGCGACCGCACCGGGCTCGGCCGGGCGCGGGATCCGCGCAGCCCCGCCCGGGTCGCGCTGGTCGGCGACGCCATGCCGTCCCTCCTCACGTCGCTCGCGGAGGCCCTGCCCTCGGCCGAGCTCGGCGACGAGGACGACGCCGACATCGTGATCGCCGCGGGCGGCCGCCGCGCCCTCCGCGACGTCGGGGCGCGGATGCACGCGGCCGGGCGGGCCTGGCTCCCGATCCACCCGTTCGACGGCCGCTTCCAGCTCGTCGGGCCCGTGGTCGTGCCGGGCGAGGGCCCGTGCCTCGAGTGCGTGGCGCTGCGCTGGGCCTCCACGACGCCGTTCGCCGCCGACCACGCGGAGGTCGCGGACGCGGTCGCGACGATCCCGCGCGATCCGGGCATCGACGCCATCGTGGCCGGCTTCGCGGCGCGGTACGCCGCCAGGTGGGTCTTCGCGCGCGACTGGCTGGTGGCGAGCACCGTGCTGGTCCTGGAGCCGAAGGTGCTGTCGGCGGAGGCGCATCCGGTGTTCCGCGTCGCCCGCTGCGGCACGTGCGGACCGCGGCCCTACGCGGGGGTGGTCTCGCCGTGGCGCGCATGAGGTCGGCGGGCGCGGACGTCGTCAGCCCGTACACCGGGCTCGTCGCGTACTCCCACCCCATGGCCTTCACGCCCGACGCGATCCCGGACGCGCTGCACTCCGCCCGCACGGCGGACACGGCCTTCCTGAGCGGCGTCGCGTCGGACGGCTTCAGCATGGGCCCCGGCGGCAGCGCGGCGCAGGCGCGTCTGTCGTGCGTCGGCGAGGCGGTCGAGCGGCTCTCGCTCGCCGGCGCGCACGGCGTGTTCCGGGCGCCGCTCGGCGCGGACGCGCGGCAGGTCGAGCCGGACGCGTTCCTGCGCTTCCACCCGGCGCAGCGCGAGGATCCCGCCTTCCCGTTCGAGCGCGCCGAGCGCGGCGATCTCCTCGCCTGGCTCCCCGCGCGGTCGCTGCACGGTGCGCGCGAGGTGCACGTCCCGGCGCAGATGGTGGTCTTCGACGATCCGCACGGGGCCGACGGGCACCGGGAGCCGCACCTCGAGCCGGGCACGTCGTCGGGCGTCGCCGCCGGACCCACGTTCGGGTTCGCGGCGGGCCGCGCCATCCTGGAGCTCATCGAGCGCGACGCGTTCCAGCGGGCCTGGCTGCGCGGATCCACGCCCGCCGCCTTCGACTGGCGCAGCAGCCCGCGCCTCGCCGACCCCACCCTCCGCGAGCTGGAGCGGCTCGAGGAGCTCTGCGGGCGCTTCGGCGCCGCGTTCACCCTGCGGGTGCTGGACGCGGCGGCCGACGTGCCCGTGCTCCTCGCGGTCATGCGGAGCGACCGGATCGGCGTCGCCGTGGGCTGCGCGGCCGACTTCCGGCTCGATCGCGCAGCGCTGAACGCCGTGCGGGAGGCCGTGCACACGCACAACTGGTGCCTGCGCCTGCTGCCGGATCCGCCCATCGCGCCGGCGGCGGTCGTCGAGTTCGAGGACCACGTGCGGCTGCACTGCCGGCCGACCGCGCGGTCCCTGTCCGCCGCGCTCGACGCGTCGGGCGAGCGCGTGGCGTCGGTCGGCGGGCCGGCCAGCTGGGCCGAGGTCGTCACCGGGCTGCACCGGGAGGGGATCGAGGTGCTGCTCGCCGACATCACCGCGCCCGAGGTGCGCGCGGCCGGCTTCCACGTGGTGCGCGCCCTGAGCCCCGACCTCGTGGCGCTCGACGTGCGACACGACGCCCGGTTCCTCGGGCACCCCCGCCTGTACCGGCGGTGGCGCGACGGGCCGGCGCTCGAGGGGCCGGCCGACCTCGTCGACATCCCCCACCCGTTCCCGTGAGGGCGGCCCGCCGCCCCCGACCCCGACCCCGGCACGGACGCGCGTGCGCATCGCACCGCGTCGGCGCCACGAGGAGGACCCCATGAGCACCATCGAGACCGACACGCCGCGGATCCGCGGGCCCCGCACGAGCGAGCCCCGGGCCGGCGCGCACCCGGGCGACGTCCCGCACGCGGCCGAGGGCGGTCGCGACGCGCCGGTCGGCACGGTCGGCCCGATCTTCAGCGTCGGCGGCGCCATCGAGCGCGCGGCGGGCGACCTGGCCGAGGACTTCCACGAGGCGTCCAAGATCACGCGCATCACCCACCCCGGCTGGACCGACGTCCGGTACGCGCAGCAGCTGGCGCAGGAGGCGCAGGGCGTCGCCGACGCCGGGCCGGGAGGCGCCACGAGCGCGCCGCGGCTGCTGCCCGCCCACCCGCTGCCGGCGGCGCTGCCGCTCCCGCACGGCCTCGGGGCCACCCTCGGCGCCCGGCGGTCGGCGGACCCGGCCGAGCTCGTCCGCCCCGTCGCGTTCGCGGAGCTCGCCACCGTGCTGCGCCTCGCGTACGGTCCACGCGGGGACGGGACCCCGGGCCGGCACGTGCCGTCGGCCGGCGCGCTCTACCCGCTCGACCTGCACGTGGTCGTCCGTGCGGGGGAGGGGATCGCCCCGGGGATCCACCAGCTCGATCCGCTCGAGGAGACGCTGGTCGACGTGTCCGGGGTCGATCGCGACGGCCGGGTCGCCCGCTTCCGACGCGCGGCGCCGACGGCCATGGCGCCCATCGCGGAGGGTGCGGCGGTGACGGTCGTCATCACGGGCAGCTTCGAGCGCGCCCGCTGCAAGTACGGGCTCCGGGGGTACCGGCTCACCCTGCTCGAGGCGGGGCACGTCGCGCAGAACGCGCTGCTCGTCGCGACGGCGCTCGGGATGCCGGCGATCGGCTGGGTCGGCTTCGTGGACCACGAGCTCGACGCGGTGCTCGGGCTGGACGGGGTGACGCAGTCCGCGATCTACGCGATCTCGTTCGGCGGGCCGCCGGATCCCGCCGAGCCCCGCGCACCGGAGCGCGCCGACCCGCACGCAGGCCCCGCCCCCCACCCCGCCGACGCGGAGGCCACCCGTGGCTGACGCGGTGGAGCTCGCCGGGATCACCCGCACGTTCGGCGCGACGCGCGCGCTCGACGACGCGTCCTTCTCGCTCGCGCCGGGGCTCGTGCACGCGCTGCTCGGGCCGAACGGATCCGGCAAGACGACCGCCATCGACGTGCTGACCGCCATCCGGCGCCCCGACGCCGGCCGCGCGCGCGTGCTCGGCCACGACGTGCGCCGCGGCGGGCCCACGGCGGCGCTCGTCGCCGTCATGCCGCAGGCGCTCGCGTTCCCCGAGTACCTCACGGTCCGCGAGGTGCTGGCGCTCGCGCTCGTGCCGCACGCGGACGCCCTCACGCCGGCCGAGGCCATCGACCGGTTCGACCTCGACCGCCTCGCGTCGCGCCAGACCGGCGGCCTCAGCGGCGGCGAACGACGGCGGGTCGCGCTCGCGTGCGTGGTCGGCGCGGGGACCCCCGTCGTGGTGCTCGACGAGCCGTCCGCCGCGCTCGACATCCCGGGCCGGGCCGCCGTGCGCGACGCCATCGCCGCGGTCCGCGGATCGGGGCGCACCGTGCTCCTCGCGTCGCACGACATGGAGGAGGTCGCGGCGCTCGCCGACACCGTCGTGTGCCTCGACCACGGTCGCGTCGTCGGCCATTGGACGGCGGCCGACTTCCGGGGGCTCGCGGGCGTCCGCCGCGTCGGCTTCGACGCGACCGCCGCCGAGGCGCGGGGCCTGCGGTCGTCCGGCGCCGTGCCCGAGGCGGGGGAGGAGCCGCGCGGTGTCGAGCGGATCCGGTGGGTCATCGACACGGATCGCTCGGACGTCGTCGCCGGGCTCGTGCTCGCCGCGGTGCCGGAGCCGGGCCTCACGGTCGTCGAGCCCGGCCTCGGCGAGATCGTGGAGCGCGTGCTGGCCGATGGCGCGGCGGCCGTCCCCGCCGGTCCGCCGGGACCCGCCGGTCCGCCGGGACCCGCCGGTCCGCCGCGCCCCGGTGATCCGTCCCGCGCCGCCGATCCCGCGGGATGCGCCCGATGACCGCCGCGACGATGCCCGCCCGCCCCACCGCCGGGCGCCGGTTCGCGATCTACCGCGCCCATGTGGTCAGCGAGCTCGCGCAGAACGCCCGCATGCCCGCGTTCGTGCTGCCGCTGCTCGCGTACCCCGTGCTCATCTACGCGGTCGTCGGCCTCCCGCAGGGCGGTCCGCCGAGCGCCCGGCTCAGCGTGCTGCTCGGCTACGTGCTCTTCTCGGTGCTCGGCACGGTCACGTTCCAGTTCGGCGTCGGCGTCGCGTCGGCCCGCGAGTCGCCGTGGGAGCGGTGGCTGTTCACGGCGCCGGTGCCCGCGTGGATCCGCCTCGCCGCCAAGCTCACGGTCGCGTGCGTGTTCGGCGTCGTGTTCGTGATCCCGGTGGTCGCGGTCGGGATCCTCGCGGGCGGCGTCCGGGTGGACGCGCCGACGCTCGGCGCCGTCGCGCTCGCCGTGCTCGCCGGGGCGGTGCCGATGGCGCTGCTCGGCCTCGCGATGGGCTACTGGTTCCCCGCCCGGGGCGCGCTCGGCCTCGCCAACCTCGTGTACCTGCCGCTGTCGTTCGCCGGCGGCCTGTTCACGGGCGGCGACACGAGCGGCACCCCGTGGGAGTCGCTCACGGTCCTGCTCCCCACCGGAGCGTGGAGCACGCTGACGAGCGCCGCCGCCCGGCACGACGCCGCCGTCATGGGCGTCCCGCTGGTGATCCTCGCGGCGTGGACGGTGCTGCTCGGCGGCATCACGCTCGCGGGCTACCAGCGCACGCAGTCGGCGAACTTTCGCTGACGCCGGCCCGCGAGCGGGCGCGGCCCGGTGTGTAGCGTGGATCCCGCGCGCCGTCACCGGGCCGCGCCGCACGTCATCCGTCACCGTCGACGAGAGGGAACCATGCCCCAGATCAGCACCCCTGTAGCCCTGTTCACCGGCCAGTGGGCCGACCTGCCGCTCGAGGAGGTGGCCCGGCTCGCGAGCGGCTGGGGCTTCGACGCCCTCGAGATCGCCTGCTCCGCCGAGCACCTCGACGTGTGGCGCGCCGCCGAGGATCCCGAGTACCTCCGCGGCCGCCGCGAGATCCTCGAGCGCCACGGCCTCGAGGTTCACGCGCTGTCGCAGCACCTCACCGGCCAGGCCGTGTGCGACGACCCCATCGACTTCCGGCACCAGGCGATCCTCCGCTCGAAGGTCTGGGGCGACGGCCAGGCGGAGGGCGTCCGCCAGCGCGCCGCCGAGGAGCTGAAGCTCACCGCGAAGGCGGCCGCCGGGCTCGGGGTCACGCGCGTGACGGGCTTCACCGGATCCCGCATCTGGCCGTACGTCGCGATGTTCCCGCCCGTGCCCGAGTCGGTCATCGACGCCGGCTACCAGGACTTCGCCGACCGCTGGAACCCGATCATCGACGTGTTCGACGACGAGGGCGTGCGGTACGCGCTCGAGGTGCACCCGAGCGAGATCGCCTACGACTACTGGACCACCCGCCGCACCCTCGAGGCGATCGGGCACCGCCCCGGCTTCGGCCTCAACTGGGACCCGAGCCACATGATGTGGCAGGGCATCGACCCGGTCGGCTTCCTCCTCGACTTCGCCGACCGGATCTACCACGTGCACGCCAAGGACACTCGGGTCACGTCCGACGGTCGCGGCGGCCGGCTCGGATCCCACCTCCCCTGGGGCAACCCGCGCCGCGGCTGGGACTTCGTCTCGGTCGGCCACGGCGACGTCCCGTTCGAGCGCGCCTTCCGGGCGCTCCGCAGCATCGGCTACGACGGCCCCGTCTCCGTCGAGTGGGAGGATGCGGGGATGGACCGCCTGCACGGAGCCCCCGACGCCCTCGCGCAGGTGCGCTCCCTCCTCTGGCCGACGCCCGACAGCCTCTTCGACTCGGCGTTCGCGGCCAACCGCGACGACGCGCCCGGCGACGGCTCCGCCGGATCGGCCGCGTGACGCTGCGCGACGGCCAGCTGGCCCGTCTCCTGGTCGTCGACGTGGAGACGGGCGCCGAGCGCATGGTCGCCGAGTCGGCCGTGCTGCACATCGAGGCGCCGAACTGGACGCCCGACGGACGCTGGCTCGTCGTGAACGCGGAGGGCGGCCTGTGGCGGCTGCGCGCGCCCGAGGCGGAGGAGCCGGATCCGGACCTGCCCGAGCCCGCGGTGGACTTCCAGGCGGTCGACCTCGGCGGCGTCCCGCCCATCAACAACGACCACGTCATGTCGCCCGACGGCGCGCACGTGTACGTCTCCGGCCGCGACGGCCACCTCTACAGCGTTCTCTGGAACGACGGCGCGGGCGGGCCGGGCCGCCGGATCACGGCCGACCGGGATCCGGCGCTCCGCTTCAAGAACTACCTGCACGGCGTCTCGCCCGACGGCACGACGCTCAGCGTCATCGGCGGACAGGTCGACGCGCGCGGCGAGTGGACCACGAACATCCACCTCGTGCCGGTGGACGGCGGCCCCACCACGCAGGTCACCGACGACGGCTTCCCCGACGACGGCGCCGAGTTCTCGCCCGACGGCGGGTGGCTGTACTTCAACTCCGAGCGCGGGTCCGACCTGCCGGGGCACGCGCAGCTGTTCACCATGCGCACCGACGGCACCGACACGCACCAGTTCACCTCCGACGAGCGCGTCAACTGGTTCCCGCACCCGTCGCCCGACGGCGAGCACATCGTCTACCTGAGCTTCCCTCCCGGCACGATGGGCCACCCCGCCGACCGCGACGTGATCCTCCGCGTCATCGACCGGCAGAGCCACCGCACGCGCGACCTCGCCTCCTTCCCCGGCGGCCAGGGCACCATCAACGTCACGAGCTGGGCGCCCGACTCCCGGCGGTTCGCCTACGTCGCCTACCCGTTCCAGGCGCCGAGCCTCACCTGATCCCCTCGGACGCGGCACGAGGGGAGGGCGCGATCCACGGAGCGTAGGCGCAGGGATTTCCCCGGTGGGAGGAGATGTCGCATGGGATCATGGGGATCCGCGCCACCCGCCGTCCCGATATCCCGTCGGCCTCATCTCCGGAGACCCCCGTGAACATCACCACGACCACCTGGCTCATCACGATCGCGGTCACCATCGCGTTCTTCGTCTACGAGTTCTTCACCCACGTGCGCAAGCCGCACGAGCCCACCATCGGCGAGTCGGCCCGCTGGTCGGCCTTCTACATCGGCCTCGCCCTGATCTTCGGCGTCGGCATCGGCGTCACCAGCGGCTGGGGCTACGGCGGCGAGTACTTCGCCGGCTACCTCACCGAGAAGGCCCTCTCGATCGACAACCTGTTCGTGTTCCTGCTGATCATGACCGGGTTCGCCGTGCCGCGGAAGTACCAGCAGAAGGTGCTGATGATCGGCATCGTCATCGCGCTGATCATGCGCGCCGGCTTCATCGCGCTCGGCGCCGCCCTCATCGAGAACTTCTCCTGGGTCTTCTACATCTTCGGCGCGCTGCTGTTCGTGCTCGCGTACCAGCAGCTCAAGGGCGACCACGGCGGCAACGCGGCGGACAACATGTTCGTGCGCATCGCCCGCCGCATCCTCCCCGTGCACGACGACTTCGTCGGCGACCGCTTCACCACGAAGATCGACGGCAAGCGCTTCGTCACCCCGCTGCTGCTCTGCGTCATCGCGATCGGCTTCGTCGACCTGGTGTTCGCGCTCGACTCGATCCCCGCCATCTACGGCCTCACCAACGAGGCGTACATCGTGTTCACCGCGAACGCCTTCGCGCTGATGGGCCTCCGCCAGCTGTACTTCCTCATCGGCGGCCTGCTCGAGCGCCTCGTGTACCTGTCGCAGGGCCTCGCGGTGATCCTCGCGTTCATCGGCCTCAAGCTCGTGCTGCACGCGATGCACGTCAACGAGCTGCCCTTCATCAACGGCGGCCAGCCGATGCTGTGGGCCCCCGAGATCCCGATCTGGTTCTCGCTCCTCTTCATCGGCGCGACCATCACGGTCGCCACCGTCGCGAGCCTCGCCAAGACCCGCGGGGACAGGCAGAAGGAGGACCGCGCGAGCGTCGACGGCGAGACCGTGACGCGCGCGACGGAGGAGAAGCACTAGCCTCGGCGCGATCCGCCTCGATCGACGGGCCCGGCGCACCACGCGCCGGGCCCGTCGTCGTCCGGAACGTGTCCACGACGCCCACGCTGCCGGTGCGACCACCCGTGCGCTGGCCGCTCGCCGGGGGCGCCGACCTGGCAGCATCGGCCGGTGCCCGACGCTCCCGACGCCCCGACCCGTGCCCGCCTCCTGTGGGATGAGGGCGACCGGGCCGAGGCCCTCGCCCTCCTCAAGGGGCACCTCCGGGACGAGCCCGGCGACACCCGCGCCCGGCTCGCCCTCGCCGAGCTGTACCGCGAGCTCATCGCGCCCGACCAGGCCGGCCGCTGGGGCATCGCGTCGCCCGGCTGGACCACGGAGGCGGAGCGCGACCGCCTCGCGCGCATGATCGCCCACTCCGGGATCGCCGACCACGAGATCCCGGGATTCCTGGCGCTGCCCGCGGAGGCCGATCTGCACGCGGAGGTGGCGGGGCTGATGCCCGCGATCGAGATGCACCGCGCCGACTTCGCCGATCCGGGGCGCATGACCAAGCGCGAGAGGAAGGCGGCGCGCTACGCGAGCACCCCGTCCTCCTTCGCCTACGAGGTGGCGGATGTCGCGTCGGACCTCGCGTGGTGGGTCATCGGGATCGTCTTCGCCCTGGGCGCCCTGCTCGTGTGGGTGGCCGCGCTGTGCGGTCAGCCGGTCACGGCGCTCGCCCGCTGGACGGGCACCGCCACGCTCGCCACGGCGGCGCTCGTCTGCCTCGCGCGCGCCTACACGATGCGGACAGGGGAGCTGGTCCGGCGCACGCGCGAACCGGACACCGCTCCCGTCGACGTCGACGTGCTCCCGTGGATCAGCGGCGCGATCCTGCTCGGGCTCGTCGTCGCCGCGCTCATCAGCGAGGGCCTCCGGAGCGGCGGCCCCCTCCCGTTCTGAGGCCCACCCTCGCGCTGTCCGTCGAAGCCCGCACATGGCCGCCTCATGGCCGCTTCATAGGAACGTCCGCAGAATGGATCCGTGACCACCGCAACGTCCTCCGGCTTCCAGCCCGCCGCCGCCCCGCAGCCCCGCCTCACGCGCGCCGACGGGTCGCCCATCCGGGTGCTCGTCGTCGACGACGAGGCGTCCCTCACCGACCTGCTCCAGATGGCGCTGCGCTACGAGGGCTGGCAGATCCGCACGGCCGAGAACGGGCACCAGGCGCTCGCCGCCGCGCGCGAGTTCAAGCCCGACGCCGTGGTGCTCGACATCATGCTGCCGGACCTCGACGGCCTCCAGGTGCTGTCGCGGCTGCGCGCCGACGCCGAGGACATCCCCGTGCTGTTCCTCACCGCGAAGGACTCCCTCGACGACCGGCTCGCCGGCCTCACCGCGGGCGGCGACGACTACGTGACCAAGCCGTTCAGCCTGGAGGAGGTCGTGGCGCGGCTGCGCGGCCTCATCCGCCGCTCGACGCTCGTGGTCAGCGACAGCGTCGACCCGGTCATCCGCGTCGGCGACCTCACGCTCGACGAGGACAGCCACGAGGTGTCCCGCGCCGGAGCCCCGATCGAGCTCACCGCCACCGAGTTCGAGCTGCTGCGCTACCTGATGCGGAACCCGCGTCGCGTGCTGAGCAAGCTGCAGATCCTCGACCGGGTCTGGAGCTACGACTTCGGCGGGAAGTCGAGCGTCGTCGAGATCTACATCTCCTACCTGCGCCGCAAGATCGACGCCGGGCGGAACCCGATGATCCACACGGTGCGCGGCAGCGGCTACATGCTCAAGGCCGCGGAGTGACCTCTCCTCTCCGGGCTCGGCTGACCGCGGCAGCACGGGGGATGACGCTCCGGCGCCGCCTCGTCCTCTCCGTCGTGGGCCTCCTGGCGCTCGCGAGCCTCTTGATCGGGGCGGTCAGCATCCTCGCTCTCCGGGCGTCGTTGATCCAGCAGGTCGACCAGCAGCTGCAGGCCACGGCGGCGCGCTCCGAGAGCTACCTCGACCGGGATCCGGGCGGCTACGGCAGCTTCCCCGGGGCGCCCGGCGGCCTCGGCGCGTTCGGGCAGCAGGTCGGCACGATCAGCGCCACCATCACCGACGGCGTCGTCTCGGGCGGGTACATCGCCGACCGCAGCGCCGCCGCGGGCGAGCCCGGCGGGGCCGGTGCCGTCGAGCTCACCGAGCGGCAGAGCGACCAGCTGCAGAGCGTGCCCACCGACGGGCGCCCGCAGACCGTCGACCTCGGCGGCGCGCTCGGCCGGTACCGCCTCGTCGGCGGGGTCTCCGCGTCCGGCGCGACCATCGTCACGGGCCTGCCGCTCCAGCCCGCGGACGATGTCATCGAGCAGCTCGTGGTGGTGATCACCGTGGTCGCCGCCCTCACGCTCGCGCTGGCCGCGCTCCTCGGCACCCTCATCGTCCGCCGCGCGCTGCGCCCGCTCGACCGGGTCGTCGACACGGCGACCCACGTGGCCGCGCTCGAGCTCGACCGCGGCGACGTCGCGCTCGAGGCGCGCGTGCCCGCATCCGACACCGACGAGCGCACCGAGGTGGGCCGCGTGGGCGCCGCGCTCAACGGCCTGCTCGGGCACGTCTCGGCCGCGCTGTCGTCGCGGCAGGCGAGCGAGGCCAAGGTGCGGCGGTTCGTGTCGGACGCCAGCCACGAGCTGCGCACGCCGCTCGCCTCCATCCGCGGCTACGCCGAGCTCACCCGGCGCGGGCCGCACCAGCTGCCCGAGGACGTGACGCACTCGCTGTCGCGCATCGAGTCGGAGTCGGTGCGGATGACCACCATCGTCGAGGACCTGCTGCTCCTCGCCCGCCTCGACGAGGGGCGCGAGCTGGAGTCGGATCCGGTCGACCTCACGCGCATCCTCCTCGACACGGTCGGCGACGCGAGCGCGGCGGGCCCCGACCACGACTGGGACCTCGACCTGCCGGAGGACCCCGTCACCGTCCCCGGCGACGACGCCCGGCTCCGCCAGGTGGTCGTCAACCTGCTCGCCAACGCCCGCACGCACACGCCGGCCGGCGCGCGCGTGGTCGCGTCGCTCGCGATGGAGGGCGCCGGATCCGACGGGCACGCGGTCATCCGCGTCACCGACGACGGCCCCGGCATCCCGCCGGACCTGCAGGCATCGCTGTTCGAGCGCTTCGTGCGCGGCGACGGATCCCGGGCCCGCTCCACCGGCGGCACGGGCCTCGGCCTCGCGATCGCGCAGGCCATCGCGTCGGCGCACCACGGCGCGGTGTGGGTGGAGTCGGAGCCGGGACGCACGGTCTTCGGCGTGCGGCTGCCGCTGGAGCGGCGGGCGGTGGAGGCGCGGGCCGCGGCCGATGCGCCGGCCGTCACCGCGTCCGATCGCTGGGCTCCGCCGTCGGGCGCGCCCGTCGCGGGCAGGCCGGGTCCCCTCGACGGCGACTGACATGGATCCCGTCCGCCGCCTCATGTTCTGGCTGCGCGTGCCGTTCGTCGCGGACGCGGCGCTGGTCGTCATCGGCGTCGTGCTGCTCGTCGGCGGCGACGGGGTCGGCTGGTGGGTGCTCGTGTTCGCCGGGCTGCGCGCGGTGGTGGGCGTGGTGGCGATCGTGTGGATCGCGCCGCGGATGATCGCCCGGCTCGCGACGCCCGGATCGGGCTCCGACGCCGCGCCGCCCGCCCCGGACGCAGGGACCGCCCGTCGCTAGGCTGGACACCTGATCCGGGCGCCCGAGCCGCGGATCGAGAGGGTCGTCATCGTGAGCGCAGAGCCAGTCGTCGTCGAGTCCGGGGAGCCCGCGGGCGGCATCCGCGTGCGACGCGCGCGCACCGGCGACGTGCCGCGGATCCAGCAGCTCGTCGAGCCGCTCGTGATGGAGGGCATCCTCCTCGGCAAGGACCTCGTGGTGCTCTACGAGAACGTGCAGGAGTTCCGGGTCGCGGTCGACGCGTCCGGCGAGGTCGTCGGCTGCG
>Ga0265798_10003961_pt1 | contig 20761 bp, 20 predicted proteins | sample P3T30metagenome_FD_192430 | JGI IMG/M metagenome (GOLD analysis project Ga0265798, IMG submission 192430) | Plant litter microbial communities from East Loma Ridge, Irvine, California - P3 T30 | ecosystem: Environmental > Terrestrial > Plant litter > Unclassified | place: USA: California... | reverse complement strand
AGAACGGCCAGTTCAGCAGCCGCTCCATCTCGAACAGCACGTCGCCGGCGATCAAAGGCGGAAACGCGAACAGGATCATCACCGCGACGACCAGGATGTACCAGGCGTAGAGCGGCATCAAATTGAGCCGCATGCCCGGCGGACGGCATTTCAGCACGCCGACGATCAGCTCGACCGCAGCCGCGACCGAGGACACCTCGATGAAGCTCAAGCCCAGCATCCAGATGTCCGCACCGAGCCCGCTCAGGTCGGTCCGCGTCGTCAGTGGCGGATACATGAACCAGCCGCCATCGGGCGCCGCATCGAAGAAGATCGAGCCCGACACGAACACGCCGCCGATCAGGAACGACCAGTATCCGAACCCCGACAGCCGCGGAAACGGCAGGTCGCGCGCGCCGAGCAGCTGCGGCAGGAGGATGATCGACACCGCCTCGAACATCGGCACCGCGAACAGGAACATCATCATCGAGCCGTGCAGCGTGAACAGCTGGTTGAACGTGTTCGCTGTGACGAGATCGTTGTTCGGCACCGCGAGCTGCGTGCGCATGATCAGCGCGAGCACGCCCGCGAACAGCATGAACCCGAACGCGGTCAGCGTGTACCAGACGCCGATCCGGTTGTTATTGACGTCGGTCCAGCGGAAGAACCAGCCCGACGGCGGCTTCCAGACTTCACGCAAACGATCTTCCTGGCCCTTGCGGACCGCGGGATCGTTCTGGTCGGGGGCGACGTACTGGGTGCTCTCGGTGGTCATTTGAGCCCCTGAAGGTAGCTTGCGATCTGGTCGGCTTCGGCGGCCGACATCTGCGGGAAGGCGGGCATCCGCACGCCGGGCTTGGTCTTGCCCGGGTCGCGGACGAAGCGGGCGATATTGGCGTGCGTCATCGGTAGCACCCCCGCGGCGAGCGACGGGCGCGAGCCGAAGTGGGTGAGGTCGGGGCCGATCTTCGCGACCGGGCCGACGCCGCGGACGCTGTGGCACCCGCTACAGCCATAGCTTGCGAACAGGCGCGCGCCGGGCGACGCGGTGACAACGGCGGGCTTGCGCTGCTCGGCGAGCCAGCGCTCAAACGCGGCAGGCTCCATCGCGATCACGTCGAACGCCATCAGCGCGTGGCCGAGCCCGCAGAACTCCGCGCAGACGCCGCGGTACGTGCCCGCCTTGGTCGCGCGGACGACGAGGCGGTTGGTGCGGCCGGGGATCATGTCCATCTTGCCCGCCAAGCCCGGCACCCAGAAGCTGTGGATCACGTCGGGGCTGCGGAGCGACAGTTCGACGGTGCGACCGACGGGGAGGCGAAGTTCGTTCGCGGTCTCGACCACCGATCCGCCCGGCGGCGCATAGCGGACGCGCCACCAGAACTGCTCGCCCTCGACCCGGATTCGCAGGTCGCCGTTGGCCACCTCGCGCGGCCGCATCGCGGGCAGGGCGTAGAGCAACAGGCCCAGCAGTAGGATCGAAGGCCCGATGCCGCCGAGCCAGAGCACCAGCTTCATCCCGCCCTTGTGCGTCAGCCGACCTTCCGGCGCGCGCATCGCGTGGCGCATCAGCAACGCGAGCCCGCCCGCCAGAATGATTGCGCCGATGACCAGAACGATCGTGATCGAGAGAACCTTGTCCGCCTCCTCGCCGAACGGCGCGAGAGTCGACTGGTGCCGGTTGCACGCCGCCAACAGCGGCAAGCACGCGCCCACGGAAAGAAAAATAGCCTTCCGCATCATCACCTTGCCACCCTTGCGAAGCGCGTCCCTAACCCGGCTGGCGGGGGCGCGTAAACCCAAAATGACAGAAATGTCATGTAGGCCTGTGAACCAGAGCAGTCGCGTAGGCAGGTCTAATCCATACGTTCGGCTCGTGCCGCCGGAGGAAACGAGATGGAGATCGATTGGGGATTGGTCGCATTCGGTGTGCTAGCGGATCGTGCATGAACTATCTCATGCTAGCAATCGCGATCGTCTCGGAGGTTTGTGCCACGACTGCAATGAAGCAGTCGAATGGTTTCACCCGCATGCCTTGGACGGTCGTTACCGTCATCGGCTACGGTATTGCCTTCTACTGCCTGTCGCTGACCCTTCGAACGATACCGACAGGCATTGCATACGCTATCTGGTCAGGCGCCGGCATCGTCCTGATTTCGGCGGCTGCATGGGCATTCCAGGGTCAAAAGCTCGATGCTGCTGCTGTACTTGGCATGGGCCTGATCATTGCCGGCGTCATTGTAATGAACGTGTTTTCGAACGCTTCGAGCCATTGAGCGCACGTCTGAAGCTGGGTAGCGGCAGAGGGCGCTCGAATGGCCGGGTATCGGGTGTCTGACGGGGGGCGAGCGTAGAGCCGTAAGGCATCGGCAGAGGGCTACGTCGAATGCCACGGTGCAACGACGCTGTCCCCGTCGTGTAAGAATACCGGGCTAGGCGGCGCAGCATGGCTTCTGGAGCATGTGTTGAGCTGGCTGCGTGACATCGATCGCTGGTTTCTCGCCGAGGTGCTGCCGCATGCGGCGGCCTATCGTGCGAAGGCGGCGTATCTGTGTGGCCGCGATAACGCCGAGGATCTGGTCCAGGATGCCTATGCGCGGGTCCTGAAGACGCAGGACTATCGCGCGATCGTCACGCCGCGCGGCTTCGTCCTGACGATCGTGCACAATCTTGCGCTCGAACGACTGCGTCGGGCGAACGTGGTGCGGATCGACATGCTCGCCTCGCTTGATCTGCTGGGTGTCGCGGACCCGGCGCCCGATGCGTTTGCGGTGGCGTCGGGGCGATCCGAGTTGCAACGCCTGCTCGACCTGATCGACACGCTGCCTGCGCAATGCTCGCGCGTCCTGCGCATGCGGAAGGTCGAGGGGATGACGCCGGGCGACATCGCCGAAGCGCTTTGCATATCGGTCTCGACCGTGGAAAAGCATATCGCTAAGGGGCTGGCGCTCATCACGAGAGCCCGGCGCGATAGCGAAGCGCAGGCGGAGGAAGCGTGCCAGGCCGTTCCGACATTCCGCAGCGTCATGCCGACCTGACCGACGAGGCTGCCGGCTGGCTGGCCGCGCTCGACGCGGGATCGGCGGATGTCGCGGCATTCGAGGCGTGGCGCGACGCCGATATCCGCCATGCCGTGGCCTTTGCAGAGGTCGCCGGTACGTGGCGGGATCTCGACGGACTGCGCGGCACACGTGGTGAGACGAGGGCTTCGCCTGAAGCGCAGCCCGCGGCGAAAACCGTCGCGCGGCCGAACCGGCGCCAGCTCCTGCGTGCTGCCGGCGCGATCGTCGGCGTTGCCGCGGTCGGCGGGGGCATCGCCTACCGCGCCGCGGCGCGCGATATGGCGGAGACCCGGGTCGGTCAGCGGATGGCGGTCGCGGTGACGCCCGGTATATCGCTCGACCTGAACACCGATAGTCGCGTCTACTGGCGCGACGGAACGCCTGCACGGCTCTGGCTCGATCGCGGTGAGATCGCGCTGCGGCTGGCAGCCGACCACCGCCTGCAGTTGCTGACGCCGGGGGGGCAGTTCCAGCTCGATCCCGGTGCGTACAACGTCCGGCTGCGCGGTGCGGGGTGCGAGCTGGCGGTGCTGGCGGGCGGGATCGCCGATGGATCGACGCTGCGCATCGGTTCGGGCGAGGTCGCGCTCGTCACGGCGGGGCAGGTCAGTGTCCAGGCGCGTGACGATATCGGCGGGGTCACCGCGTGGCAGCACGACACGCTGGTGCTCAACGGCGAAAGCCTCGATTATGCGGTCGCGGAAATGAACCGGTACCTGCCGAACAAGATCGTGATCGGCGACCCCGCGCTGTCACGGCTCCGGGTGGGCGGCAGTTTCGCGACCACCCGGCCGGCGGAATTCCTGCGCGCGCTGCGCAGTTCGTTCGGCATCCGCGCGACCGCAGGCCGGGCCGGAGGGATAGTCCTGACCCGCGCGTAAAGTTTATTTTCGCGGTCGATGGCGGTTTGTCCGCGCTCATCCATCCCTGCTCCGACACACGGTGCGATGCGGGGATTTCATGTTCAAGTTTCTGACGACGACGGCCATCGTGGCTGTGGCGCTACCCGGCGCTGCCATTGCGCAGGTTCAGGCGCCACGCGTCGTTTTCGACATCAAGGCGTCCGACACCGCAACCGCACTCAACGCGTTCGCGCGGCAGGCGGGTGTGCATGTCAGCTTTCCCTACGATGCCGTCGCCAACCGGCGTGCGGCAGCGCTGCGCGGTCGGTTCACGCGCGGCGAGGCGCTCCGCCGTCTGATCGCGGGGCAGGGGCTGATGATAGCCGAGGAAACCCCCTCGATGATATCGTTGAAGGTCACTCCGGTCGAAACGCCGCAGGACTCCACCGATGCTGCGACCACAAGCCCCGTGGGACAGGATATTGTCGTGCTCGGCCAAGGCCAGTCCCGCCAGGTCCAGACGGTGTCCGCCAAGGCGATGGCGAAGCTGACCGGCGGCTCGTCGCCGTTGCGCTCGCTCGGACGACTGCCCGGTGTGAACTTTGACTCCTCCGACGCGCACGGCACGTATGAGGCGGCGACGCAGCTCTCGATCCGCGGCTTCCTGACCGACCAGATGGGCTTCACGCTCGACGGCGTGCCGCTCGGCAACATGCAGTACCGCAACAACAACGGCCTTTCGATCAACCGTGCGCTGCTCAGCGAGAATAACGGCGCCGCGACGCTGTCGCAGGGTAGTGGCGCGCTCGGCACCGCATCGACCAGCAACATCGGCGGCACGGTCGACTTCACCTCGATCGATCCGACCGACAAACTCGGCATCGATCTCGAGCAAAGCTATGGCAGCGCCAATTCGTGGCGCTCCTTTGCCCGCGTCAACAGCGGCGAGCTGCCGTGGGGCGGGCGACTGGCGGTGTCCTACGCGCATGACCGTCAGGGCAAGTGGCGCGGCTGGGGCAAGCAGGTGCAGGACCAGATCAACGCGAAATACGTCCAGCCGCTCGGCGAGGCGGTCAAGTCGACCACGTTCCTCAACCTGATCGATCGGCGCGAGGACGATTACAACGACGTCTCGCTCGCCCGCCTCAGGACCTATGGCTACAGGTTCGACAACATCCGCGATTTCGCGCTGGCCGAGCAACTCGCGACGATCGTCCAGAACGGCGGCACCCCGCCGGCACCGTTCGCCGCCGCCGACGACACGATCTATCAGGGCGGCGGCGTACGCCGCGATCTGCTGGCATACGAGAAGCTCGACTATGCGCTCGGGGCCCGGCTGAGCGGCTTCACGACCGGGTACATCCATCTCGACAAGGGCATCGGCACCTATGCGAGCCCCTATGACCCGACGCCCGCCGCGTTTGGCGGATCGCCCGTCTCGGTGTCCGCGCTCCGCTACGCGATCAACCGGAAAGGCGTGATCTCGCGGCTCAAGTTCGACGCCGGCGACCACAAGATCGAAGGCGGCATCTGGTACGAACGCAATGCCTTCGATCAGGGTTCGTATCTCTACGGCCTGCAAAAGGGCGTTGCGCCGAGCGAGTTCCAGAAATTCTACACCAATCCGTTCAAGACCAATTTCTACAACGAATACGTCACGAACACCGTCCAGCTCGATATCAGCGACACGTGGCAGGCGACCGACGCGCTGCGGCTGAACGCGGGCGTCAAGGGCGTGGTGTCGACCAATCGCGCGCACAGCGTCGTCAGCACCAAGCCGATCGACGGATCGATCCAGGCCAAGAACTGGTTCCTGCCGACCGTCGGCGCGCTCTACACGCTAGACGGCAACAACGAGCTGTTCGCGGATTATACGCGCAACATGGCGGCGTTCGTCGCGTCGACCTCGAGCGGCCCGTTCTCGAGCAGCTCTCAGGCCGGGTTCGATTTCATCCGAAGCGACCTGAAGCCCGAGATGACCAACACGTTCGAGGCCGGTTATCGCTTCCACGATCGTAATCTTCAGCTCTCACTGACCGGCTATTACGTGAAGTTCTCCAACCGCCTGCTCGCGTCGTCGATCAGCGCGACCATCGTCGGCAACCAGAACGTGCTCCAGAACGTCGGCGGCGTTTCGTCGAGGGGCGCTGAAGCGGCCGCGAACTGGAAGTTCGCGCGCGGCTGGTCGCTCTACGGCAGCTATGCCTATAACGACGCGACCTATGACGACGATGTCCAGCCGCTCGGCGGCGCGGTCGTCGCCACCAAGGGCAAGCAGGTCGTCGCGTCGCCGAGGAACGTCGGCACTGCCGAACTCAACTACGACGACGGCACGATCTGGGGCGGGGTCAACGCGCATTACCGCAGCGCCCGCTATTACAGCTATCTCAACGACGCGAAGCTGCCGGGCGCGGTCAACGTCAACCTGTCGGCAGGCTATCGGTTCAGCCGGATGTTCGACGTCCAGTTCAACCTGACGAACGTGTTCGACAAGAAATACATCGCCTCGACCGGGACCGCCGGTTTCGTCACGTCCGATGCGAACGGCACGTACACGACGCTCCAAACCGCCGCACCGCGCCAGGTGTTCGGCACCGTTCGCGTCCATTTTTGACCTTTGCCGCGTGTCGGGAATGCCCCCTCATCCTCCTGTCGACAGGTGCCCCATGGAACGCCGCAATCTCCTGAAGCTCGCGCTTGGCGCGCCGCTCGTCCCGTTGGCAGCCCGGGCCGCGGCGACCGAGCCGGTACGCGGCGGCGACAGCTTCAGCTTCGCGTTCGTGGGCGATTGCCACATCCGGCCGGAACTGGGCGCGGATCGCGCCTGCGCGCAGTGCTTCGAACAGATCTCCGCGTCGCCCGTCGATTTCGTGATCCTAGGCGGCGACCATGTCGAGGATGCGCTCGAAACCGGGCGGGACCGCGCGACGCTGCTGATGGATCTCTATCAGCGCACCGAACGCGCGCATCTGCGCAAGCCCGTGCATCACGTCATCGGCAACCACGATTGCCTGGGCGTCTTCCCCAAGAGCGGTATCGATCCGTCGGCGCCCGATTACGGCAAGCAGTTCTACATCGATCGGTTCGGGCCGCGCTATTACGCCTTCGATCACAAGGGCGTGCATTTCGTCGTGCTGGACTCGATCGGCCTGACCGCGGACCGCAATTACGAAGGCCGCGTCGACGCCCCTCAGCTGGCATGGCTGCGCGCCGATCTCGCCGCGCAACCCAAAGGCACGCGGATGATCGTGGTGACGCACATCCCGCTCGTCACCGCGATGCGCTGCTACGAGCCCGAATCTTGGCTCGACACCCCGCACAACTGGACCTTCGTCGTCAACGGCCGTGACGTGCTGCGCGTCCTGCGAGACTACGACGTATTGGCGGTGCTCCAGGCGCATAGCCACGTCTATGAGCGGATCGAGCTCGACGGGGTCTCGTTCATCACGACCGGCGCGGTTGCCGGTGCCGACTGGCACGGCTCGTTCCTCGGCACGCCGGAGGGCTATACCGACATCACGATTGCCGGCCGCAAGGTGGAGAGCCGGTACAGGACCTATGGCTTCACCAGCATCGATCGACAGGATGTGCCGATCTGAGCCCAAAGTGCGGGAGGCTACGCGGACTGGGGCCGGCCGTAAGCCGTGGGGCAGGGCGCGTCCGCCGTAACCGGACGCTTGGGTTAGTGTCGCACCAGTCGTCAGCGTGATCGACGGGGAAGGAGTATTCAGTCGAGGCCGGTCTTGTCCGGCGTCCAGTAATTTCGCGCGACGATCCTGTTCGAAGGCACGCCTAGGGATGCGAGCCTGTGCCGCAAGCGCTGCACGGTGCTGGCTTTGCCGGCCAGAACGAATGTGCATTCCGCTGCGAGCGCGGGCAGGCTTTCTTCGATACGGGCGATATGACCGTCATCGGGTTCGCGCGTGATCAGCTCGAAGCCATGGAGCGCTAAATCGTCGAGAACCGTGCGGCAGGCATCGATGTCATCGACCTCGAAGCCACCGACGAACCACGCCATGGGATCGCGTCGTACCAGCGTCGTCGATTTAGTCGATGCTCAGGCTGCTGCCGACGCATCACGCTCTGAAATCATTTCCGCTGCGACCTGGGATGCTTCCTCGTGTGACGAGACCAGCTTCAAAGGATAGCCCCAGAACTTGGCGAAGGCCACGCTGAAGGGTCTGAAGGCCAATCGCTTGATGGCACTGGGCTCGATCACGATCATTGCCAGCACGAGCGAACGAAGTTCCGCCTTGTGCTTCTTCATCCACAGCGAGGTGCGTTTCTTCTCTTCCTGACTATGTTCATGCTCCTCGTTTGGAGCAGAGTCCGTCAGCATCACGAACGGTGTACCGCGCTTCAGATTCGCCTCGAATGCCTCGAAGTCCTGGTCGTGGTCGTGATCGAGGCCTTCGTCGTAACTTATCCAGACGAGCGGAAATTTCGTACTGTCGAAAGGCATGTTTCGTCTCCTTTTCAATGCTTTCAATGGAGGCGGATGTGCCGCCACGACATGACCAGCGCGATTGCGGCGGGGAGCGTGACGGCGAGCAGTTCCAAGGCAACGAGATGGCCGCCGTCGCGCAGGCCATCCGATACGCCGCCAAGCGTACTCATGGCGGAAACACCACCACCGATGACGAGCATCGCCCAGTCGGTTCCCCGCTTTCCGGCAAGCGCCAGCACTGGAGGGACGACCCACGCACCGTAGAAAATGGATACGGCCCACAATGCGGTGGGGCCGAACGTGATGGCCTTCATCGTCCCGCCGCTGCCGACATAGACGTTCAGGTAGGAGAAGCATTGGATCGTGACGAAGAGTGCGGCGCCGACCGCTGGGACGAGCCACGCAAGTGCGAGTTCAACCGGCTGCTTTCTGATCACGTCGACATTCCCATCCGGAGGCGTTTGGTCAGGCTGCTGAATGCTGCTTCTCAAGGAGGAGCGGAAGCGTGATCACCGCTTCTCCCGTCCGTTCGAACGGCATATGGCGATTAACAGATGGCGTCATTGCGCAATCCGGCCATGATATGTTTCTATCCGGCCGAACCCTCAAATTGCCGAGTCTCTTGATGCATATCGATGTCCGCAGTGACTGGCTTTCCTATGTGGATCAGGTTCCCCGAGCCCTTGTCGCGGCCAACACCGTCACCAGTCTCGATGCCCTGGAGCAATCGTCCCGGCACCAGCATCAGAAAGCGCAGCTGCTCCTGACCGTCCGTGGCGTCATCAATTGCGAGGTGGAAGACGCCGTCTGGATCGTGCCACCACAATGCGCCGTGTGGATTCCCGGCGGGCTGCCCCACACGGCTTTCGGCTCGGGCGAAGTGGAGTGCATATCCCTTTTCATCGAGCCGCCCACAGCTCTGGCCCTGCCGAGCAAATGCTGCACGATCACCGTATCGCCGTTGCTGCGTCATTTGCTGATGCGGGCGAACGAACTGGCCGAGCGCTATGATGTCGATGGTCCAGACGGCCGGATCGTGTCGGTTATTCTCGATGAGTTGGCTGCCGCCCCAGTCGAGGACCTCCGCCTCCCGATTCCCAGCGATCCGCGCCTGAGGAAACTCACCGATCTATTGATCGCGGCGCCGGCGGATCACGCCACCGTTGCACAATGGGCCTCGCGGATCGCGCTCAGCGAGCGCAGTCTGAGCCGTATGCTGGCGGAAGAGGTGGGCATGAGTTTCGGCCGCTGGCGGCGACAGTTGCATATCGTCCTTGCCTTGCGGCATCTGAGTGCCGGTCAGACGGTTCAGGCCGTCGCAATGGATCTAGGCTATGAAAGCGCCAGCAGCTTCGTGACCATGTTTCGAAAGATGGTCGGCAAGCCACCAAGCCGCTATCTCCTCGATCGACTTCGGCCTGCCCCCCTCGATCAGGGCCAACGATAGGCGCTGCTGGGGTTTATCGGCGATCGCGGTGCAGCCCATGCTCCAGCGGATCGCCGTCCGGTATACGCTGCGTACACGCTCAGAAGTTCTTGCTGATCACCGGCTCGGACGCTTGCCCGAGGTCCAATTTCAACGCGGGGCGGCGATCTCCGCGCCGGAAAAGCGGGCTCGAGCGCGAAATCGGAACATGGATTAACGGCTGGTTTCGGTGAGAGGCGGGGCCGGCCCAAATGTCGCTTGTGTGTCAGATTGTTGAGAACCGGCCAGATCGCGCGAGACATTCATGATGTCCCGCTCTCGCGCCGGATCAGATTGGCGGCTTCGGCCTCTCCCGACTTCTGATCGGTTTCACGCGCCGCGATATCATCGGCGAGCAACATCAACTGGTGGCCGGTGGTCGACCCATTCGACGCATCTTCCGCAACCCGCAGGCCTGAGTTCTTCGCGATCGCGCGGTCCCAGTCGGTGCGGACCGCGGCCCAATAGTCCTTCGTCTTCGCCCAATACGTGTCGGCCGCCGCGACGGCGAAGTCGGTCGAGGGGGTATAGGTGTTGATGACGTATTCGTGGACGTACGTGGCGGGTCTGCCGTCCTTGAGGCCGATCTTGGCGTTGTCCTGCTCGTGGACCCAGCCGGCGGGGGTGAGCACGTGGCGATTGCCGCCGACGTAATGGTCATAAGGCGGATTCCGGGTCGCATCGCGGCGCGCGAGCGGTCGGCGCGTCTCGTCGCTGGTCCAGCGGGTGGCGCCGTCGTCGTAGCGCCAGCGACCGATCCCGCCATAGCGCGGGGAATCGTCGGTCTGCCACACCGTCTGCGACCATGCGCCGCGCCGCTCCGCCTCGGCGAGCGGGCGCAACGTCCAGCGGCCTGCCGCAGTGTAGACGAGCACGCTCGCTGGCTGCCACGTCCAGTCCTGCCGCCAGTGCTTGATCACCATCGTCTTGGCGTTGCCATCCGTGACGACCAGCAGATGCTGGAGCACGACGTGGTCAGGCGTGTCGACGATCGCGCGGACGACCTCGTGCCCGCCGCTGAGCTTGGCAGGGTAGGGTGTGTACCCCGCGACCAGCGGTGTCGTCTCGCGCATGTCGAACGTCACCTTGAAGGTGCCGGCCATCGCCAGGATCGACGCGTGATCGCGGACCTGGTCGCCGTAGACGGCCTGCGTTTGCGCGGACGCGATCGTCGGCGCGAGGGGGAGCGCGGCCAGCGTCAGGCCGGTCGCGATGAGAAGGGAACGGAACATCAGGGGCCTCACAGATTGAGCGAGAAGGAGAGCCCGGCGTTGCGGCCGGGTTGCGAATAGGCGTCGCGGACGACTGAGGTCGAGGTCAGCCCGCGGACGTCGCTCCACCAGAAATACTTGTTGTCGGTGATGTTGAAGATCCCCGCGCGCAGCGTCGCATGATCCATCACGCGGATTGAGGCGGTGGCGTCGAGGATCCAGAAGCCCGACGGCGTGAAGCAACTGGTGGTCGCGGTGTTGCAGCTGTTGTTGGTGTTGCCGACCTTCTTGCCCGCGGAGTGTGTCGCAATGACCTCGGCGCGGAACGGTCCTGCTTCGGGTTGGTAGAAGAGGCCGGCGACGATCTTGACGGGTTCGATGCTGTCGAGCGGCTGCGTGCCGGCGACGCCCGTCGTCCGCATCGTGCCCTTGGCGTAGGAGGCGGCGGCGCGGACGCCGACGCCGACCGGCAGGCGCGCCTCGCCGCGGGCCTCCAGTCCCTCGATCTTGACGCGGCCGCGGTTGATATACTGGTACACCGCCGGGTCCGCTGCGGTGAAGGCGCCGCTGACCTGGACCTGGTCGATGAAGTTGCGGAAGCGGCTGCTGAACGCGGTCCCGCTCAGCGACCAGCCGGTGCCGCTCAACCGGATCCCGCCCTCGACGCTGTTGCTCGTCTCGGGCTTGAGATCGGGATTAGGGACCGAGCGGTAATTCTGCGTGATGTTGGCAAAGCCGTTGTTGATCTGGTTCGGCTCGGGCGGCTTGAAGCCTTGCGCGTAGTTGGCGAACAGCCGGACGCCCTCGGTCAGCTTGGCGACCGCACCGATCCGCGGCGTCACCTTCGATCCACTCTGCTCGCGCGGGACGAAGGTCGTGAACAGCGGATCGTTCTGCGGGTTCAGCTTGTAGTGATCGTAGCGGATCGACGGGAACAGCGTCAGCAGCCCATCGGCAATCGCGATTTCGTCCTGCGCGAACACGCCGACCAGCGTGTAGTCGGTCGTCGGGAAGGCACGGGTCGGATAGACCTCGCCCGCAGGCGCGACGGTGCCGTCTCGCACACCCGTCTGGCGGGTGTGCGAGTAGTCGGCGCCATAGGCGAACAGGTGCGTCAACGGCCCGGTCGCGGCACGGCTCTCGAGCTGCAGCGTGCCGCCGTACACCTCGTTGTCAAAGCGGTTAATGCGAGTGCGATCGGCAGCGGTGTTGCGGTCCTCCGCCGCATCCTGGAGCGTGAGGCTCTTCTGGTAATAGCCCGCCGCGCGGATACCACTGACGATGCCGTCGCCGATGTAGCGATAGTCGAGCGTGCCGCGGTTGCGCTCGGTCGTGTCGTGCGCGGTGAGGCCGATCACCGACGTCGCAGCAAGCGGTGGTTTGGCGATCGCGCTGAGCACGTCGGTGTCGACGACGGACGAGAAATGCTCGTAGGTCAGGCGTAACCGGTTGGCATCGCTGGGCGCCCAGACGAGGCGGCCGAGCAGCGCGTTGGACTCGATGTCCTGCGGGTTCGCCGTCGTGCGATCGGTGGTCGCGCTGTCGTTGCTGCCCTTGGTCTCGGTCTCGTGTCCGTCGCGACGGGTATAGGCGACCATCGCCTCGATATCTCCCGTCTTGCCGGCAACGACGAAGCCGTTGGTCCAGCTGTCGTCCGAGGAATCGTAGCTCGTGCGAAGCCCGCCGCCGACCAGCTTGCCGTCGGCGAGGAAATCGCGCGGGTCCTTGGTGATGAAGCTGACCGCGCCCGCGACGCCGTCGCTGCCGTAGAGCGCGGAGGCGGGGCCGCGCAGGATCTCGATCGATTTGAGCAGGTCGAGATCGACGTAATCGCCGCGGCCCACGGACTGCGCACCAAAGCTGAACGCATCGGGGACGCGGACGCCGTCGACGGTGATGAGGACGCGGTTGCCCTCGAGCCCGCGGATGTTGAACCCGCTGTCACGGTCGCGTCCGGTCGACGATCCGGCGGCGGTGAAGCGCGACGGCGCGCGGCGGACGGTCACGCCCGGCTCGTAGCGCACCAGATCCTTGATGTCGGAGATGAAGCGATCCTCGATCGTCTTCGCGTCGATCACCGACACGGTCGCGGGCACGTCCTCGACCGCCTTTTCGGTGCGCGTCGCAGTGACGGTGATCGTCTTGTCCTGACCCTCCGGATCGGCGGTTGGCGCGGTCGTAGCCGACGTGTTGGTCGCCGAAGCGGGCGCCTCGGCCAGAATGGGCGCAGCATGGGCAAGGTCGGCGGTGCCGATCATCAGCGCGACCGGCGAGATGCCGCCAGCAATTTGGTCAATGTCATGTTCGTTATCCCCACGGTCTGGAAGCTTGCTAGTGCGAATCATTCTCGTTATCAAGTGGCATCGAAAAGGAGCATTGCGATGACGAAGACCAGGGCAAATTGGCGGACGGCGCGAGCGACCGGGGCGCTCGCCCCCGCCATAGCCACTGTGCTCGCCCTCGTGTCGGGGCCTTCGGCGGCGCACATGCCGTATGTGCTGCCGAGCGTGTTCGACGCGGCAGGGCGTGATCGCGTCACGCTCCAGGCGTCGTTCACGGAGGACGCATTCCGGCCTGAAATCGCGATGAAGGACGCGCCGTTCGAGATCACCGGGCCCGACGGAAAGACCGTCAAGCTGGCCGCACCTACGCTGACCACCGACCAGGCGATCGTCGAGGCCGCGCTACCGGCGGACGGTGTGTACCGGCTGTCGTCCGGGCAGCGGATCGGCCGGTTGAGCAAGATGTACCGGACCGGCGAGGTCTGGACGATCGTCGGCGAAGGGAAGACGCCACCGCCCGGCGCGACGTCGGTCGACGTGCGCAGCACGACGCTGGCCGACGCCTATGTGGTGCGCGGCAAGCCCGGCGCTGGGGGTGCGCTGGCGGCGCGCGGCAAGGCGCTGGAGATTCATCCACTCGGCGATCCGAGCAGCTACGCGCCGGGTTCAGCGGCCGCGTTCGAGATCCTGTACGAGGGCAAGCCGCTCACCGGCGAACCCGTGACGTTGTTCCGCGAGGCGGGGTTCTATGACGGCCGCAAGCAGGTCGCGGTGGTGAACAGCGACAAGGCCGGGAAGGTGATGCTGACCCCGTCCGATGCCGGGCGGTACCTGATACTCGTCCGGCACCGCGCCGCTACGCCGGGCGCGGCGGATGCGTATTCGAGCTTCACCGTGACGCTGGCGTTCGAGGCGATCTGAGGCGACGTCGCTGCTTCCGTATCCTCCCCCTGGCGGGGAGGATTTCAGCGTACCGCTATTTGTCTTCTATGGTGGGCTTCACCCCGTTCGGCTGAGCTGGATCTTTGGTCCGCCGCGAGAGAGTAGGAACGGACCCTATTTAATCGGGCTATCTCCGACGTCATCTTGCGCCTCCTTGTTCTCCCGCGAAGGCGGGAGTCCAGTCTGGGTCCCCGCCTTGGCGGGGAAACAGGTTCTACCAGGATAGACACCATCCGGGATGTATCGAGAGGCGGCAATTAGTCGCTCAGCATCGCGGATAGACCGGGAGTAAAGTATTCTCGGACGGTGCCGTCGATCTCCGTGACGAGCCGAGCGGCGATCCCTTGGTTGTGCGAAAGGTCAAGGCCGTCCGGGCCGAGCACGGTCAACGCGGTCGCCCAGGCGTCGGCGTCGAGCGCGGTCTGGTGGACCGCGCTGGCGGAGACGACGTGCGTTTCGATCGGACGCCCGGTGCGTGGGTCGAGCGTGTGGGCGCCGCGGCGATAGTCGCCTGAGGTCGCTACCGCCTGGCCGTGCAGCGCGATCCGGAGCGGAGGGAGTATCAGGCCGGGGGGACTTTCGAGGTCGACCCACCAGGGATCGCCGTCCGGTTTGATACCGCGACCGACGAGTTCGCCGCCGATCTCGACCAGCGCGTTCGGGATGCCTGCGTCGTGGAGCAGGTCCGCGATAACGTCGACCGCGTGTCCCTTGGCGATCCCCGACAGGTCGAGCGCGGTGCCGCCGGGTTGGCGAAGATGCGCGCCGTCGGGGGCGAACGGCAGCCGACGCCAGCCCGATGTCCCGCGTGCCGTCTCGATCTCGGGAGCGCTCGGCAGACGCGCGACGGGGACGGGACCGAAACCCCAGGCATCGACGAGTTTGCCGATCGCTGGATCGAACGCGCCGCCGGTCATCTCGGCGATCGCCAGCCCGCACGTCATGACATGCGCGAAGTCGGGTGGGAGCGTCGTCCAGGTGCCAGGCGCCGACCGGTTGAAGCGGGACAGCAGCGAGTCCGGTGCCCAGTGGCTCATCTCGGCGACGAGCCTGACCAGCCGCGCGACGATCGCCGCGCGGATCGGCGACGGGTCGGTGCCGGTGGGCGCGGCGAAGCGCACGTTCCACGACGTCCCCATCGTCTCGCCGTGCAGATCGAGCACCTCCGCCCACGGATCGCGCGCCGCGAACGCCGCGGCGTCGATCGTCGGCGGCAGCGCGATCCTCATGGCGCCAAACTCACGCCGGACGCCTCAGGGCGTGAGCACTTCGAGCGTCGTGACATAGCTCATCCGGCGTTCGGTCGCGCGCGGGCTCGTCGCCCTGGCGTCGGTCACAGTCGCGTTGAACCAGTACATCCCGGCGGTCGGCCACGAGACGCTCAACACGCCGTCCGCCCCGGTGGTCAGCTCGCGTGCGCCCTCGTCGTTGCGGTAGCGCTTGCCGCCGGGGATCACCGTGACCTTCAGGCCGGCGGCTGGCTTGCCGTCGACCAGGAAGCGGAACTTCGCGGTCTCGCCCGCGACCAGTTCGTCGGGGTGCGTGATCGGCGCGAACTCGAGGCCCTTGCCGGTCGTCTTGAAGACGGTGGTGGTCGGCGCGCCGGCGGTCACGAAGATCTCGTTGCGGCCCGATACCTCGGTGACCTTCACGTCGGTCGCGTTGGCGGGGATGTCGGCGACGGTCAGCGGGGCGGGGGCGTTCGGCTGCGGTGGACCGCGACGACCGCCGAGGCGCTTCTCGACGCCATCGACCTTGAAGCTGCCCATGACGGCGGACATCTGCGTTCCGATCTTCCACGTGCCGGGCTTGTCGAGCTTCACGTCGAACACGGAGCGATAGCGCCCCGTCGCGCCGTTCTGCAATGCGCCTTCGCTGCCGTCGGGCTGCCAGACCTTCATGCCGTCGAGGCGTAGCGGCTGGTGATCGAAGAAGAACAGGTCGTTCGATACCGCGGCGTCGACCGTCACCCAGCCATCGGTCCCTGAGAACACCGTGGCCGACGGCAACAGCCACATGCGGTGCGCCGACAGCGCGGCGGGGATCGACAGCAGCGCGGCGGCGGCCATCAGGCGTGCAACAAAAGGCTTCATGCTGTGATCCTTAGCGGGCGGAGATGGCGACGGCGCCGAGCTCGGTCTTGCCCGTGGTGCGGGCTCCGGCGGTAAGCGGTACGGACACGAGCTCGCGGCCGCCGGTTTCGCGCGCAGCCTCGACGTTGAGGACATACTGGCCGGGCTTGACGTCGGCGGGCAGCGGGATGGTGTACTGGCCCGGCGCACGCGTCGCGCCGCTGATGCCGTCGGCGGGCATCGTCATGCTGCGGCCGCCCTTGCGCCACCACGCGCGCAGGTCCGCGAGCCATTTGGTGCCGGGATCGTTGCCGCGCTTCTTCAGATCGTACCAGACCGCGAGCGTGCGCGGCGCGCCGCCGCCGACCGGCTCGAGCCAGACCGCGACATAGGGCTTGTGATATTCCGCGACGCTCAGCCGGGGGATGGTGATCGTGACGGTGCCCGCGGGCGCGGCGCTGGCGGGCAACGACAGCGCAGGCGCGGTGATCGCCCCGCCAAACAAAAGCAACGCGGTAGGACGCATGGCAGAACCCCTCAATGGACGAACAGGATGGCAAGCAAAACGGGAATGGCGAGCCCGGCGGCGACGATCGGCCAGGTCGTCGGCCGATGGCGCGCGTGGAGCTGCAACAGGAGCAGTCCGGTCAGCGTGAACAGGATGCAGGCGCCGGCGAAGATGTCGATGAACCACGCCCAGGCTTCGCCCGCGTTGCGACCCTTGTGGAGGTCGTTCAGGTACGAGATCCAGCCGCGGTCGGTCGTTTCCGCGGTGATACGTCCGGTCGCGCGCTCGATGCTGACCCAGGCGTCGCCACCCGGGCGTGGCAGCGCGACATAGGCGTCGGTGTCGGACCACTCGACCGACTTGCCGGCCGGATCGAGGCCAACCGTGGCCGCAACGCTTTTCGCGACCGGCGCGGGCAGAGGGGTGTCCGGCGTGTGCGGTGCGGTCAGCATGCGGCGCAGCGAGGGGAGCAGCATGCCGCTCTTCTCGATCACCACCGGCTTGGCACCGATCGTCGCCGCATGGTTCAGCGTAATGCCGGTGATCGCGAACAGCAGCATGCCGACCAGCGACAAAGCCGCGCTGATCCAGTGCCAGCTATGGAGCTGCTTCAACCACCAGCTACGCCATTTTTTCCGGTTGCGGCTGACTGATGTGTGGCCAGGTGAAGAGGGAGATTGCGATGTCACACCTCCGCCTAACGCCTGTCGAAACGCGCATCAAGAATAATGCGAATAACTCTCATTATCGATCGCACACGCTCGTTGTCGCACGCTGAAAAGGACGCCTGCGCGATCGCTGCCTGCTGCAATAAGGCCGGCTACACGGCCACCGCCTTGGTGAACTCGCGCGGCGAGTGGCCGAACGTCCGCTTGAACGCCGCACTGAACGCGCTTTCGGACTCGTAGCCGACGGCGGGTGCCACGGTCGCGATCGAGACACGCCCGCTCGCCAGCCGATCGGCCGCCAGCATCATCCGCCAGCGGGTCAAATAGTCCATCGCCGGCTCGCCGACCGTTTGCTTGAACCGCACGGCAAAGCTGGACCGCGACATGCCGCCTGTTCGGGCGAGATCGGCGAGCGTCCAGCGCCGGGCGGGGTTTGCGTGCATCGCCGAGATCACCGCGCGCATCTGCGTGTCGGCCAGAGCGAACAGCCAGCCCGCGCTGTGCGGCGAGCGCTCGGCGAGGTGTAGTCGCAGTGCTTCGATCAGCAGCGTCTGCGCCAGATGCCCCGCCATCAGCGTGCCGCCCGGTTGCGGGTCCCGCAGCTCGCGCATCAGCCGCTCGATCAGCCAGCCGAGTGCCGCCTTGGTCGCCTCTGCCCGGATGTGGACGATCGGGGGCAGGATGCCGAGCAACAGGTCGGTGTGGAGCCCGGTGAAGTCGAAGAAGCCGCCCACACCCGAGCAACTGCCGCCGCCGCCCAGCACACCGGTCTCGCCGGCGGGGAACGACGGGAAGAATGCAAAGGCATCGGTCACCGGCGCGCCCATCGCGCTGTAGAGGCTGAACGCGACGCGGCCGGGCAGCAGGATGAAGTCGCCCGCGTGAAGCGCCATCGGCTCGCTTCCGCCCTCCAGCGCGATCCAGCATGTCCCGGTGTGAATCGCGAAGCATTTGACGCCCTCGGCCGGCGGGTAGGCAAGCGCCCAGTCCCCGCCGGCGTCCAGGCCTCGAAATCCGTAGCTGCTGGGCTTCAGCAGGGCGAGCACATCCGACAAGGGATCCATTGCGACATTCCTGGACGCTGGCGATGAGTTGGCGGACTTTGCAGCATGGGCCGTCCAGAGTCACGGGACTATCCCGGATCCCAGCGATGCATCTTCACTTGGCACCGCGGGAGACAGATCATGACCGACAACACCGCCCTCTGGCTTTCCTCCAAGCGTGCTGCCTTCACCGTGGGGGCAGCGCCGTTTCCGACCGCGCAATCGGGTGAAGTCGTCATCCGCACCCGTGCGATCGCCGTGAACCCGATGGACCGTCTGGTGCAGACCTCTGGCGACCTGATGACCCCCTATCTGCACTATCCGGCGATCGTCGGCTCCGACGTCGCCGGCGATGTGGTCGCCGTTGGCGCGGACGTGACCCGGTTTCGGGTCGGTGACCGGGTCGTGGGTTTTGCCGGGAGCACCGACAAGACGCGTAACCGCGCCGCAGAGGGCGCTTTCCAGACCTACGTCGTCCTGCTCGAGCATATGACGGCCGCGATCCCGGATGCGCTCGCCTTCGAGGATGCTTCCGCGCTGCCGCTCGGTATCTCGACGGCAGCCTGCGCGCTCTTCCAGCGCGATTTCCTCGCGCTGAACGCGCCCGCCAAGGGAGCACCGGCGACCGGTCGGATCGTCCTGGTGTGGGGTGGGTCGACCAGCGTCGGTGTAAATGCGGTGCAACTGGCCGTCGCCGCTGGCTACGAAGTGATCGCTACGGCCTCGCCGCGCAACTTCGACCTCCTCAAGCGGCTCGGCGCGACGGCTGTGTTTGACTATCGCAGTCCGACCGTCGTTGCCGACATAGGCGCGGCGTTGCGTAGGAAAACGGTCGCAGGCGCAGTCGCGATCGGCGCGGGATCGGTGCAGCCGTGCATCGACATTCTGGGACCGTGCAAAGGCAATCGCTTCATCGCGATGGCGACGCCGCCCGCGTCCTTCGACGCAGTCCCGGCGGGGCGCGGTCATTGGCGCAAGTTGATGGCCGCGATGGCCGGCACGGTCGTCGGCAATATCGCACTCGCGCTGAGCGCACGCCGGAAGAAGGTAACCCTGAAAATGATCTGGGGCAGCACGTTGATCAGCAACGAGGTGGGGCCGATGATCTTCGAGACATTCCTGCCCGAAGCGCTGGCCGACGGCCGCTACGTGGCAGCGCCTGCAGTCGAAATTGCAGGACACGGGCTGGCGGCGATTCCGGCGGCACTCGAGTGGCAACGCCGCGGTGTCTCGGCGACCAAGCTGGTCGTGACGTTGTGAGCGGCTTCGTCGTCAGCGTCACCCGCTTCCGCGTTCGCAGCCTGCGGTTCCTGCCCTTCTTCCTCATTCATGCGCAGCGCTGCCTCGCGCAGATCAGGCGAAGCGACGGTTACATCGCCGGAGCGCTGCGCCACGATCGCGACCGCGCCTATTGGACGATAAGCGTATGGCGCGACGAGGCCGCCCTGCTGGCGTATGTCACCGGCGGCGCCCACCGCAACGCGATGCCCAAGATGAGCGAGTGGGGCGACGAGGCCAGCACCGTGCGGTGGGTTCAGGATCACGTAGAACTCCCGGCTTGGCCGGAGGCGATCGAGCGGATGCGCCGCGAGGGACGCCCCGTGCCGCTCCGCCATCCGGGACCGGGGCATGCGGGTCTCGGCTTCGCAGCGAGCGAGCCTGCGCAGATGGTGCGGATCTGAAGGGGCGCCTATGCAGGGTCTCCCGGATCGAGCGCGTTCCCGGAGATCACATCCTTCGACGCCCTCCATCCGCCGAACCGTGCATAGAGCGTCGGCAGGACGAAGAGCGTCAGAAGCGTCGCCGAGATAAGGCCGCCGATGACGACGGTCGCCAGCGGCTTCTGCACCTCGGCACCGGCGCCGTGGCCGAGTGCCATCGGCACGAAACCGAGGCTGGCGACGAGCGCCGTCATGGCCACGGGGCGCAGCCGGGCCAGCGCGCCATCGTGCGCGGCGCGGATCCTGTCCATGCCCCCCGCCATCAGGTCGTGGATCGATGACACCATGACCAGGCCGTTGAGTACGGCGATCCCCGACAGCGCGATAAAGCCGACCGCAGCCGAGACCGAGAACGGCATCCCCCGAACCACAAGCGCGAGGACGCCGCCGACCAGCGCGAGCGGCACGCCGGTGAACACGATCGCCGCGTCGCGGACCGAGCCGAGCGCGCCGTAGAGCAGCAGCATGATGACCGCGAAGCCGACCGGCACGACGAGCATCAGGCGGTCGCGCGCGGAG
>Ga0265798_10003960_pt1 | contig 20763 bp, 11 predicted proteins | sample P3T30metagenome_FD_192430 | JGI IMG/M metagenome (GOLD analysis project Ga0265798, IMG submission 192430) | Plant litter microbial communities from East Loma Ridge, Irvine, California - P3 T30 | ecosystem: Environmental > Terrestrial > Plant litter > Unclassified | place: USA: California... | reverse complement strand
TGATATCGGGGATCGAGCAACCGACGACGGGCAGTGTCGTCCGCAAGATGACCACGTCTTGGCCGATTGGATATTCCAACTGCTTCCAAACGAGCCTGACTGGGGCTGATAACGCTCGCTTCATTGCCCGCGTCTACAACAAGCCCGAGGAGGAGATGCTCGCCTTCGTCGAGGATTTCGCCCAGCTTGGCATCTATTTCCGGCAGCCGGTGAAGACCTATTCCGCGGGCATGGGCGCGCGTCTCGCTTTCGGGGTCAGCCTAGCGATCGAGTTCGACTGCTACCTCGTCGACGAGATCACCGCCGCCGGCGACGAGCGGTTTCGGGCGCGGTCAGAGGCGGCACTCATCGCCCGGCGCGAGAAGGGCACGCTCATCATGATCTCGCACGACCAGAATACGCTCAACGCCTATTGCACACGCGGAGCGGTGCTTTACGGCGGCTCGCTCATCCACTTCGACGATGTGAACGAGGCGTGGGGCGTCCACAGCCGCCTGCAGGGCCGCCCGATCTGAGGGCGGCGAGGCTGGCCGTTGGAATCGATCCGGCCTAACAGCCGTCATCGGGTGCCTCGGCGCCGCTCCGTAAGAGAAGCTCCACGATGTTCGGTCTGCCTGCCCTCCGCAAACGCCGTCGCTCCCGCTCGCAGTTCAGCATCGCCGGCAATCAGGCGCGCGATGCACGCGATTGGGCAGGGGCGGCGGACCAGTATCGCCGCCACCTGCTGCTCAGGCCTGAGGACGGGCCGATCTGGATCCAGCTAGGCCATATGCTGAAGGAGGCCGGACGCCGCCCGGACGCGCTCCTTGCCTATGAGCGCGCGCTGGAGTTGCATCCCGGCGATCCCGATCTGCTACTCCATCTGGGCCATGCGCTGCTAGCAGCAGGCAATCCCCGGATCGGCACCGAGCGGCTGCGCGCGGCGGCCGTCGCCGGCAGCGTGCAGGCCAGGCGCGACCTATACACCCTGTTAGGTGAGAATGTCGCCGGCGATAGCCCCCGGGGCGAACCTGCCCCTGCCCCGCTCCTCGCGGATATCGGCCGCCTCACGCCGGGCTTGCGGCCCATCGACGCGCAGGACGTAACGATCGAGGGCAAGGACCGGCTGAAGGCGCAGTCGCACGATCCGTGGATCCTGTTCGAATGGGCCGAAGGCACGCAGCCGACGACCTCGATGGCACTTCTAACGATCCAGATGCAGGCGCTCGACAGCAAGACGCCGCCCATCGCCCAAATCTATGTCGATTGCGGCAAGGGCTTCGACGAGCGCGACAGCACGCATTTCGCTTTCTCCGCAGACGGCCGGGCGACGATCCTGCTGGTCAATCCGGCCAGCCTCCGCCGCATCCGGTTCGATCCGGACGAGCGGCCGGGCCTGCTGACGCCGCCACGGATCACCGTCACTCCCCTGCCCGATCTCCCCGCGATTGAGGATGCCGTGCGGCGCGATGCCCCGGCCGATATCGACATGGACCGGCTGCTCGGTCTGCTGCGCGCCACCGTCACCCGCGACGAAACGCAGCCGCAGCTCCCCTCGCACGCGCTGGCGCTCGGGTTCGACCTGGCCCGTGCGATCAACTTCAGCCACGATTATCGCCACTGGCTGGCGCGCAACGGCAGCCCCCGCCCCGCCGATTATGATCGGATGGCGGCGATGGCGGCGGATTTTCCGATCCGCCCGCGCTTCTCCTTCGTGATCCCCACCTACAACACGCCTCCGCGGCTGCTTGCCGAGTGCCTCGATTCTCTACTGGCGCAGAACTGGGCCGATTTCGAGGTCTGCGTTGCGGACGACAAATCGCCCGATCCGCAAGTGGTCCGGATCCTGGCGGACTATGCCGCGCGCGATGCACGCGTCCGCTTCGTCGTGCGGCCGTTCAACGGCCATATCTCGGCCGCCAGCAACAGCGCGCTGAAACTCGCCACGGGCGATTTCATTGTACTGGTCGATCATGACGACCTGTTGCCCGATTACGCGCTGTTCGTGCTGGCCTACTATATCAATCGCCACCCGCAAGCCGACATCTTCTATTCCGACGAAGACAAGGTAACGGTCGACGGCCATCGGGTGCAACCCTATTTCAAAAGCGATTTTAATCGCTTCCTGATGTACGGCCACAATATGGTGAGCCACCTCGGTGTCTATCGCCGGTCGCTGGTCGAGCGGGTCGGCGGGTTCCGGCTGGGGTTGGAAGGCAGCCAGGATTATGATCTAACCTTGCGCTGCTTGGAGGCGGCGGGTCCGGACAGCATCGTCCACATTCCTCACATCCTCTATCACTGGCGGATTATACCAGGCTCTACCGCCATGTCGGTCGACCAGAAGGGCTATGCGGTCGTCGCAGCCCAGCATGCCATCAACGGCCATTTCGAGCGAACCGGCCTCCCCCTCCGCTCGGTCGAGGGCTTCGCTGCTGGCTGCGCAAGCGTAAAGCCGACACGGACGTTCGAGACGCCCGTTTCGATCATCATCCCCACGCGCAACGGCCTCGATCTGCTGAAACCCTGCCTCGATGCCATCTTCACGCACGATACGACCGGCACCGAACTCCTTATCGTCGACAACGGATCGGACGATCCGGCAACGCTCGCCTGGTTCGAGGAAGTGACAGAGCGCCACGGCGTGCGCGTCCTCACGGATCCGGGCAATTTCAATTTCTCGCGCATCAACAATCTGGCGGCTGAGGCGGCGACGGGCAAGATCCTCTGCTTCCTCAACAACGATACCGAAATCGTCTCGGGCGACTGGTTGAACCGGGCGCGCACCTTCCTCAGCCTGCCCGAGATCGGCGCGGTGGGGGCGCGGTTGCTGTTCCCGGACGGGACGCTGCAGCATTTCGGCATTGCGCTCGGCATGGGCACGCATCGCGTGGCGGGCATTCCGCATCTGGGGTTGGACGGCCACCTGCCCGGCTATCTCGGCAAGGCGCGATTGCTGCAGGAAGTTTCTGCCATCACCGCCGCCTGCCTGTTCGTACGCCGCGCCGATTTCCTGGCCGTGGGCGGTTTCGAGGAGGAATTGCGCGTCGCCTATAACGACGTCGACCTCTGCCTGAAGATCGGCGCCAAAGGCCTCAAGATCCTTGTCGATCCGGACATCACGCTTATCCATAAGGAAAGCCGCACACGCGGCAGCGACAAACATGGCGAGCGCGCCCAGCGGCTGGATGAGGAGGCCGCCTGGATGCGCCGGCGCTGGGCGAAGGTGCTGGACCACGACCCTCATTATTCGCCCAACATCGATCTCGCCCGCATCGACTTCGCCTATGCCGCCGATCCGCGCGTGCCGTGGCCGTGGCAGGATACTGGCCAGAATATCGGATAGCTATCTGCAGGCTACCAGCTATCCGAAAAAATACCGTCCATGCCTACCATTGTCTTCGTCAGCCCCAAGGCAGTGTCGGCAACGTCGATGGAAGCGTCCGATCGACTGGGGCGGCCTTTGCAATTCTTCTCGGGACTTGCCGAATTTGCGCGCGAACTGATCGTCGAGCGAATCAGGGCCGGTGCCGCCGCCTGTTCCGGCGCAGCTGGGTTCGGCGTGGCGCCGAGCACGGCGGGAAACCGGTATTGGCGTCACCAGCAGACGCAGAGCCATGCGGCGTTTGCCATGGGCGGCGACCGGCGCTCGAAGCTGACGGAGCAGGCCGGCTGGATCGCCGAGCGTTTGCATCAGGCATCCGAACTGACGTTGGGCGAGGTGCGCGACGAACTAGCCTCGCGCGGCATCGCGGTCAGTTACGAGAGCGTCTGGCGGACGGTCCGGCGGCTGGGGCTGCTGCACAAAAAAAGGGCCATCTTCGCGGCTGAGCAGGACCGGTTGGACGTCGCCATCGCCCGCGATATCTGGCGTGCGGAACAGGCCGGCCTGGACTTTGCCCGCCTCGTGTTCGTTGATGAAACCGGGACTACCACCAGCGTGACCTGGCTGCGTAGCTGGGGACCGAGAGGCAAGCCGCTGTTGGGTAAAGCGCCGCACGGTCACTGGATGACGTCCACTTTCGTCGCTGGCCTGGCGCATGACGGCATCCGCGCCCCGATGCTCATCGACACACCAATCACCTTATCCCGACATGGCACCCGGCAGCATCGTGGTGTGCGACAATGCCTCGAAGATGCCGGGATGGGATTCCTTTACCTCCCGGCCTACAGTCCCGGCTTCAATCCCATCGAGCAGATGTTCTCCAAGCTGAAAGCCTTGCTGTGCCAAGCCGCTCAGCGCTCGTTCAATGCCATCTGGGATGCTCTCAAAACTATCCTCCGCAAGGTCACCTAGCGAATGCTCCAATTATCTCCGGCATTCCGGATACGTGCAATCATGATCGATTTCGACTCTAGGACGGCGTCCGGGCGGATTTCAGGACGCTATTTAGGGCCTCATGGACGCGCTCGGGGTTCAGCGTGAAATCGCACTGAATATTGCCCGCCTCGGCGTCAATCGCGTAATTGGAGAGCAGGATGGTTTCGGGGCACGGCGATCGAAACGCGGTGACGATCCAACCGAACTGGCGGGAGCCGATGACGACGCCCGGCAAGCCGGCGATCAGCACCGATTTGGTCGCGCTGGTCCCCTGCGAACTCAGATGCAGCGTAGCCTTGCTTGCGGCATAGATGGAATCGTGCATCGACCTGCCCGCCGACACGAGATGGCGCACCCCTCCGTCGAGATGGCCGACGATCCCGGAGATCATCGCATCCTCCTGATCCGTCAGGCTTTTCGGAAGCGGTGAGGTGCCGACGCAATGCCCGTCGAAGATCACGGCGAGACCCGGATGTTCGGCCCCGAGCCTATTGAAGATTTGGGCGATGGCCGATGGCGGTGCCAACCAGCGCCGGCCATGCGCGCGAAGCGAGACGAACAGCAACGGCCCCCCGCCGGCGACTAGCGCATCGACTTCGCGGCACCACGCCAGATCGGCATGGCGTTCGGCATGGGTCATCACCCTGTCCGCCAAAGGCTGCTCGACGACGCACCCGGTGACGCGGACGACCATCCGGTTTTCTTTCCAGAGGCGGTGGTTGAGGGCCACCGCATGGTCGGGAAGATCGCGGATAACAGGCACGTCCCGGAATTCCGGCAGCAGATGTTCAGTGGGGCCGAAGGGCTCGGGCCCAGCGACGATCAGGGAGTCGATCGCCGATGCTGGCAGATGCTCGGCAAAGCGCATGAGGCCCTGGAGATCGGAGAACAGATGCGTGCTGATATAGTCCAGCATACCCGACATAAGCGATGGCGGCGCAGTGCGGCGAGCGACCTCTCCCATGAAATAGGTTCGCGTGGCGGCGGGATCCGCCAGACACGCCAGCTTCAGCTCCCGGACCCGATCCTGCAGATAGTCTCTGAACAGATCGATGACGCCATCATGGCAGATGATGAGATGGGACAGCGGATCATACCAGGCGACCGGCCAATTGTCCTCGGTCGCAAAGAAGACGAACAGCGGTCTGGGCGACGATATGAAATAAGCAATCACCGAGCCGCAATCCCGGAGGGACGGATGGTAGTTCAGGATTATCGACGACGAGGATGTCACGACCCCGTCATAGGGGGACAGAAGCACCACGGTGCTGGCCTCGACGATGCGCAACTGGGTCGCTAGGATGCCCCCCCGCGAAAGATCCGCCGCCGATGCGGCGCGTTTGGCATCCTCCTGCAAAACTTCGGGGGCCGCGGGCCCGGAGCCTGCAGGCGTCGCACCCTCCGTCGGCTCCGCGCCGGTGAATGCCCCCCAACCGACGACCGGCACCGCCGGCTCGGCTGCGAACAGCTTTTCGAGAACGTCGATATCGTCGTCGGCCAGGATCAGGTCTTCCACGGCACGCGCCGGCACGAGATCGCCGAACAGGCCTGACCAGCCCCGCTGCGCGACCCCGCAGATATCAATCCGGCGCGCGAGCTTGGTCAAGGCGACGTCGTTCGTCTTGGACGCCTGTTCGGCGATCCGGGTCTTAATCGGTTCGGGCAGGGGCACGCCCACGCGGATCGCGGCCGAGGCGGCGCGATGGGCCAGCGCTACTGGCACCGGATGGTCATCGGGAAGCGCCGTGAGGAGCGCGACGCAGGCAGCCATGGCGATGCGCGGGTCGCCCTGCTCCATATGCATCAGAGCCGCGGTCTCGACGCCGGAGACATGCAGGGGGTGCCGCTCGATCAGCCGGTTGCAGACCGCCAAGGCCGCCTCATATCGGCCGCTCCCCCAGATTGCATGCGCGAGATGGATACAGGTATCGGCGTCGCTGCCGCCATCGACCTGGCCTGCCTTGCGCCTGAGCCAGCGTTCCGCAAGATCATATTGGCCGCCTGCCAGATAAAGCGAGGCGATCTGCAGGAAGCATGCGGTGGCGGGGGCGGTGTACGCATAAGCGGCGCCGAGCTCGATCAGCCCGCCGCTGGTGTCGCCTGCCGCCTGCCGCTGTGTGCCTGCCTCGATATGAATCGCCGCCGACGGCCAGTCCGGCGGCGCACCGGCAAACATGCGATGGGCCAGTATCGAGACGGCCGGATGCGGCGCGCCGTCGGGATCGGGAGGGTTCCCGCTGACCGACGCCCACCAGAGTGTCTCGAGAAGCTGCTCGGCGCTAAGCAACGGCGAAACCCTTTCCAAACGCATCCCGGGCCGGTTCCCCGGCGGGCTTTCGGCGAGGCGGGGATGCAAAATATACTATGCCGGCACCGCTGCCATCCAGCCGCTTCACGAAGCGATCTGCGCCAGCCCGAACGAGACCTTCTTACCGATCCGCGCATATCCCCATCCGGACAGACGCCATGCGCCGTCCTCTACCCGGCGCTGGCTGGCAAGACCCACGCGAAGGCCCGCGATCCCGAACAGCTGAATGCCGTCGACACGCAAGATCCAGCGGCCGACGGCCGTTCCGCCCACATGAATCGACCCATCGGTTTCAAACATAAGCTCCGTCTCGCCTTCAAGCGTTTCCAGCCGCCAGCGACCGCCGATCCCCTCCGGCGAAAGCACGAAATCGGGGATTTCGGCCAAGGCCGCGTCCCAACCGCGGGCCTCATCCTCGCCCGCCTTTGTAAACGTGTACAGCGTCTGCCCATTGGCATAGGCAGCGCCGCGCAGCCGAAGCAAGGACGGCAGGCCGGCGATCCGCACCAGTGCCAGCCAGAAGGGTCCGGCATTGCGAAACTCGATGATGCATCCGTCCTCGGCCAGCACGGGGATCGGCAGTGCCCCATGGCCTTGGGCGAACGGGGCCAGAACGCAGGTATCGAGATTGCTGCTGCCATACCATCTGCAAGGCGCAAGACCCGACACACCTGTACCGATCATCAGCCGATCCGAGGAATGGCCTATACCGTCCAGCGCGAAATCAAGGAACAGGCTCCAGCGATTGAACGGGCCAACTAGCTCTTCCGGCGCCAGCACTAGTCGATCGGCGCTGGCCGCCATGCCGACATAGCGCTTCGTGCCGTAATCGCTCCGGCCGAAGTCTACGGTCAGCGCCCCAGGCTCCAGAGACCAGGTTCCGTCGATCCCGGCCTCTTCGGAGCGGACGGTGCCGTCGGATCGAAGCTGCATCGTCATTTTCATCCGCCCGAGCATGTCGCGGCAGAGGAAATCGCGATCGACAAGGCTGCGGATTAGCTCGCCGTCGATCGCGGGCAGAAGGTCCGCGCCATGAGGCTCCGGGCTGAAGGTGGCGACCCAGTGGGTTTCGCGCCTGTCCCCGGCCAGCAATTGCCGATCTGAGAAATAGCGTAGGACTTCGGCTCCAGTGCGCGGCTCGCTCTTTCGGGCGAACATATAGTCTTCGGCATCGACGCTGTATGACGCTGCGGCGATATGACGATCTTCGAAAATGCCCCCCTCTATGGTGGCATAATTGTGCATGAAATTTTCGCCGACGCCCATCGTGGCAGCCATCGTGTCAAAATAGTTCATTTCCGGGCCAAAGCCCATGTTCATCGCCGCGAAGGTCTCGGAGAAGTCTTCCCGGTTCAGGAGGGCGTCGGCATAGGCACGACTGAAGAACACGAATGGTGAGCCGTTGCAAAGCCGCTGATTCCGGAGAGTGCGATGAACCCACGCCTGCGTGGCCGGGGGCATGCGCCGGGAATAGGTTATGGCTGTCTCGGGAGAGACATCGACAAACTCGTGGAGGCGCGCGAACGACATCCATCGCATATCGGCGTCATATGGGGAGACGGCGTAGATCTGATCGTCCCCGTTCGGGTTCGTCTGCGCCGAGCGCGGAGTGCCCGCGAAATTGAAGTTGAACGAATCCAGGCGGTGATCCGGGCGCATGCCCGGATGATAGGGGAACGGCCCGGCGATATCCTGCAGCCCGGCCGTGTCGACGGATTCGAACACGCTGTCGATGGATCGCTCCAACAGCCTGGGAAGGTCATCGACCTGATCGGGGTGAAATTCCCCGTCCCAGGCCGGCATGACCCCCTGATAGCGGCTCAGCTTCGCCAGGTTCTTCGGGTTGACCATGAGATGCGCGATCTCGTCTATTGGCCGAAGCGGCACCGTGCGGTCGCAGATCACCTGCATCCAGCTGCCCTCCGGTGTCATGGCGCGAAACAGCGCCATGATTTCCAGAACCGTCTGAAACAGCAGCTTCGGCCCACCCCATGTCAGCGGCGCGCGATTGAGAAAGAATATGCGCGGCACCAGCATCGCCGCGCTGGCCTGCTCGATCCCCGCCGGATGGCCCGATCCGCCCACCGAGACAATGATCCGGCCCTTGCGCGACTGGAGGTTGGCGAGGTTGGATAGCAGGCGGGGCACGTGATCCCGCCAGGTCATGAACAGCCAGATCGGCACTGTCTCAACGGCATCGTCGCGCGTGGCGACAGCGAGACGGGCCAGTTCCAGTTCGGCCTCGTCGAGTGCTGCGTACCGGACGATCGCCTCGGCGTCGCCTCGGCCTGCCATGCCGGCCCATATCCACCTCGCCGAGGCGAGCGACGGGGCGGCCTTGAAGGCGGCCAGATCGCCGAGCGGGTCCGGCCCGTCAGCAGACGGCAGGACCCGCCGTCCCGCGTAGACAAACGTCTCGCCCGACAGTCCCAGACGGACGGCGGCATCAGACAGATCCGCTTCCGGCATTCCGGCGGCGATGGCACCGGCGGCGAGATCCAGCACCGATCGATAGGCCATGGCCCAACTCTCGGCGCGCGTCGTCGCGGCCAGCAGGGCGATCCTGCGGACGGCCCGGTGGTCGGCGGGGGCAGGCGCGAAAGCTGCGACAGTCCCTGAAGCATCGACCATTCATCGAGCCGAAGCAGGCAATCGTGTGACACGCGGTCCCAGTCATCCGGTTCCGCCGCGCCATCGTCGTCAGGCAGTCCATCCCACCCGTCGAGCCGGATCAGCCGCCGGACGATGGCTTGCGCCGGCGGTGTCGCGGGGGGATCCCTGTCTCTGGCGTCCCCTATCGCTTGGGCCACGCTCAGGGCGAACCCAAGCTCCCCGGCGGCGAAAGCGGCGCAGACCAGCCAGGACAGATGCAGGATAAAGCTGTCAACCGATCCAAACAGGCGGTTTCTGGCGGGCGCCAGTATCTCGAATATTTCGTTCGCTGGCAGCGAATGATAGGTATGACCGATCAGGCCCAGCCGCAGCTCGGACGTATCGATATCGCGCAGCAGCGGATGCCGCAGGACTTCCTGTGCCGACGCGAAATTGAAATCGGCGAGCAGGCGCTTGACGATAGCAAAGAGGGCAATCGCTATTGCCTCTCCATGCGGCTCGACATCGAAATCCTTCGATGCAAACAGCGCCATTTCTTCGTCAGAAAGATGCTGACAAAGCAGCACAAAATCACAAGACGGCGGTGTAAACCTTGTCAAATACGCAAGAAGACTGTTCTGATCCGGATCAGCCAACCATGATCGAGCGGCCTGCAATTGTCGCTCCAGATCGGCATTCATCTTTTGTGGCCTTAGGTCAGCTGTCTACCCCCTGACAGACAGGAGACTTGCCTCGGATAAGCCAAGCCGTGTCGCCAGTGCAACCCTAGTTGCCAGATCCTGCCGATCCGACCGCGATGTTCATCTTCCGCTACGACGATACATCGATCCCGCCTTGGGCGCCAAGCCGGTGATCTACCGTCTTAATCTGCTCCAACCCACCTCGTATTTCTCGCCAAGTGCGTGGCGATCAAGTAGATGCGGCGCTATCGTGACACGAGCAGAGCCGTACCGTCCCGGATAGGTGGACGCCGCTTTGAGTGCCGCATTTAAGTCAGTGGATCAAACTCTAACCCTCAGCCGTGGGCACGACAGCCCATGGATCGGGCCGCGCGCTGGCCTCGATCCATTGCGCTACCACCTCGGCCGGGGGTCGCCGCAGTCCGTCGAAAGGCTGCCCGGACCGCGCCCAATTGGGGTTGAAAGCGGGATCGAGATCGAGTGCGGCGCCCCAGCGCTCTCGCATCCACGCCCAGTCCGCCCTGTCGCGGGCATGTTCGGCGGTGGACATGACGCTGCCGCGCGTAGCGGATTCGCGGTGGACCGCGACGATATCGGACGCCTGCACGACATGGGCGCCTGCAGCGCGGATACGCAAGCAGAAGTCCACGTCGTTATAGGCGATTGGCAGCCGCTCCTCGAACCCGCCGACCGCATCGAACAGCGTACGGGACACTGCCAGCCACGCCCCCGTCACAGCCGAAGCGCAGCGCGGGTGCCGCCAGCGCGCGGCCGGGCCGCCGGGCTCGGTCGGGTGGAGCACGCCCTCGTGAACCGCGCCGCCCTCCGTGCCCATGCCGAAGATCACGCCGGCGTGCTGGATTAGCCGATCGGGATAGAGAAGCAGCGCGCCCATGGCGCCCGTCCGCGGCCGGGCGAGGCCGTCGCGCAGCGCCATGTCCCAGCCCGGCGTCCCCATCTCCACGTCGTTGTTGAGGAACAGCAGCAGCGGCGCATTGCCACGCGCCGCCGCCAGATTGTTGGCCCGGGCCCAGTTGAATGGCTCGTCATGCGCGATCGGGCGGGCGATGCCCTCGGCCTGCCAGCCCGCCAGCAGCGCCGCCGTCTCGGGCAGCACGCTGCGATTGTCCATTATGACGATATCAAGTGTATTCGGATGCGCCGCGGTGCGGCGCAGGCTGTCGATGCAGGCCGTCAGCAGGGCAGGCGCATCGCGCGTCTGGATGATGATCTGGATGGGGGCCGGGTCCGCCGCTGCTGCCGGCGTGGCGGGGGCAGGGAGATCGACGGGCACGGGGCCCGCCCGGCTCGCCAGCACCAGGGGCACATGGGCGTAGCGCAGGGGCAGCGCCATCCGCCCCGCCACCAGCGCCTCCCAATCATCCGCTGCTGCGGCCGCCTCTGCCCGCAGCAGCAGGACGGGCGGACGCACCGCGGCGCGGGCAAACCAGACGGGATCGGCCATGGGCTGAAGGCAGGGATCGTGGTGCGCGATCCCGTCTGCCTCTGCGGTCCAGTGATCGTGATCGGCATAGGCCGCCCCGGCGCCGGTGCTCGTGGCGGCGGCGTACAGCTGCCCTGCCGCATCGGGGACAAGCAGCGTGCCGGCCTTCACCAACAGCAGCCAGTCTGCCCCCGCCGCTGTGACCAGCGCAGTGCCCTCTGTCATCACACGGCAGGGAATGTCCCCCAGCGTCTCGCGCGTAGTGGCAACGTGGGCAGGGTCTGCGCCACGCGCGTCGATCAGGACCAGCATCTGAGCGCCGGTGGGTAAGGGCAGGGCAGGGCGCCTGCCCGCTCTGGCCCATACCGGATAACGCGACAGGGCATAATCACCGCTCTCCGCCTCCATCGCCTGCTGCGCCACCGGCGGCAGTCGCTCGCGCGCACCCATTTCGACGAGGGCCTGCGCCGCGCTCCCACCGCCCGCCATCGTGAGAGCTACCTTCAACGCTGCGATCGCCGCCTCGCGTCGCCCGAGGCGGCGTTCGAGATAGGCAAGGTGGATCCATACCTCCGCCTGCCCCGACAGATGCCCTGCCGCGGCGCGATAGGCGACGGCCGCCTCCTCTAGCGCGCCCGTCTCCTTCAAGCTGTGGCCGAGCTGGACCCAGACCGCCCCGTCCGCCGGGCGCCGCGCCAGATGCGCGCGATAGGCCGCTGCCGCGGCTGCCCACTGCGCTGACCGCGCCGCACGGCGCGCCCTTTTCAGGGGCGAAAGCCAGGAAAAGAACAGCATGGGTCTCCTGAAGAATGGATAAGAGTCGATCCGCTGTAGCACGCCGCCCCGCCCAGGGAGCAGGGCGGGAGGCCCGTCATGCGTTTTGGGATCGCGCCGTTTCAATCGCCCTGATCCGCGCCGCTACCTTACGCCCCGACGCCTCGAACGACATGCGCGTCGCCAGATCCGCCTTCGCCTTTGCGCCCAGTGCGCGCGCCCATTCGGGATTGTCGTGGACCTTGCGCATGCATTCCGCGGCATGGGTCAGTGAGGCATGCGCCCAGCGCGTGCCCGCTCTGTAGGGCGGATAATCGCGATCAAGCGTGACGAGCTCGTGACGCACGAGCAGGCTTGTCTCCTCGGTCATGAAATCCAAATTGCCCGAATAAGCGGTCGCGATCACCGGTTTACCGAGCAGCATCGCCTCCGCCATCGTGAGGCCATAGCCCTCACTGCGGTGAAGCGAGACGTAAGCGTCGCACGCATCCATCAGCGCCAGTACGTCGCCTTGCGCATAGACGGCGTCGAGGATGATGACGTTGTAGCCTGCACCCGCTGCCTGCAGCTCGGCCAACTGCTCGGGATACATGTGGCCGAACGAGGTCTTGAGGACGAGGCCGACCCCATCGTCCTTTCCGAACGCCATGATGAACGCCTCGATCAGCCCCAGCGGGTTCTTGCGCTCCATGATGCTGGCCATGTGGAAGGTGAACAGGAACAGATATGTCCCTTCCGGCAACCCGAAATGAGCGCGCGATCGCCGCTCGAACACGGGATGTTCAAGGCCCGGCATGATGACGTGGACCGGCAGGTCGAACCGTTCCTTCAGCGCATCGCCCACGAAGCGCGTCGCCGCCCAGATCTCGTCCACCTGATCAGCCTGCGCCTGCCAGTGCGCGGGGATCGTCTCCAGCTCCCAGTACCAATAGCCGATCCGGTAGGCGCGCGGGGTCCGCGGGGCGAGACCGGCGCGGTCATAGGCCACGTCAAACAAGGGCTCGGGCTGGGTATGGATGATGGTAACGTCATGCACCTCGAGGCCGGCATAAGCCGCATGCCGGTCCTCGTCGCCGCGCTCTTGCACCCACACGTCGCGGAGTGAGACGGCGCCGCCTGTGCGGCGAAAACCCTCGACCAGCGTCTCGGCGGAGGTGCGCAGGCCCGAGGCGTAGCAGAAATGGCCGAGCATGTTGAAGCTAGGTGCCGCCAGCGCCGTGGCGAGCGCCGCCCTGTCCTGCCGGGCGAGCCAGGCCGTCGCCTCCTCGTCGAGCCCCGCCGCCAGCGTCCCCAGCCAGACAAGAAAGGCCCCTGCCACGGTGGTATCGCCGAAGGGTGCCGGGTACGCCGCCCGCCAGTCAGCCCGCGCCGCATATGCGATGCGGATCTGTTCGGCGGGGGTGAACGGCTCGGGCCAGCGGGCTGGCTCCGTCCAGTCTCCGGCGATGCCAAAGCTCGCCACCAGCCACTGACCAAGCCTGCGGCGGCCGAACACCGTCACCCCGTCCGGGAACAGCCGCTGCCAGACGGGAGTGAACAAGAAGGTCTCGACCAAGCCGTCCGCCGGCTTTTCCGCCACCGTCAGCAGGAACCACCACAGGCGGGCCAGATCGATCGGTTCGCCGCCGAGCGTGCTGTCCGCCGACACCGCCGCAAGCAGATCGCCCGCCCCCGCCGGCGTCAGCGCCAGCGGATGCGCGCGGGCGACATCGGCGTGGATCAGGCGCATCTGGCGGATCCGCGCGCCCGGATCGGCGCGGAAGGCGGCGGCGATAGCGGCGAGCGCCTTCCGCGACAGGCCAAGTTCGGCTGCGCCCTCTCCTGAAAGCCAGGCGGCGAACGCCCCGTCCGCCCTAGCCGACAGCGCATCCGGGAAACGCTGCCGCAGATCGGGACGCGCACGCAGCAGGGCGACGAGGAAGCGGACCGCTTCCGCCTCATCCGTGATCCGCTCCGGCGGGGCCGGGACAGGCACGGCGATGGCGGCATCGTCGAACAGGTCGATCGGGCTCGGCGGGCGCGCCTTGGGGTAGCGGCCTTCGGCCAAGCCGATGCGCAGGAAATGGGCGAGCGGCGGCAGGCCCGAGGCGCGCACGTCGGGATAAACTGTGGCGTAATACACCGCATCGAACGCCGGATGCGCCGCATTGAACCCCGACAAGCCCTCGGCCGCACCCTGTTCAAGATAATGGACGAGTGGGGCGAGACCGCCCGTATCGCGGCTCTCGAGCGCCGCCAGATAGGCACGGTTGCTGAAGAAGGGGTTAGGATCGCGCGTACCCTGGGGGTGGCGCAAATAGTCCAGCAACGGCCCGCCGGGGGCCCCTCGCACCTGCGGGTAGCGGGCGAGATACCATTCCACGTCGAACAGCAGGGACGCGGGGCGGGCCTCGGTCAGCCCATGGTCGATGAAATGGCGATAGAGATCGCCGCTTTTCAGGTCTGGATTACGGAGGCGATAGACATCCGGATCGAACAGGCCCGAGCCTGCGACCAGTGTCTCGTCGGCCAGCGCCGCAACGTCCCTCGCCGCGGGATCGAACGCGCTCAGGCGCCAGAAATGGGTATGAGCTTCGCGCAGGCGGCCGCTGCTCTTGAGGAGATGGGCCAGGTGGAGCGGCGCGTCGCGATCCTCGGGCGCGGCGGCGGTCGCCGCCCGGTAATGCCGCTCCGCCCCGGCCGGATCACCCGCCTCCTTGGCCATGTGGCCGGCCTGGATGTGGATCCGCGCATCCTGTGGCGTAAGGCGGAGCACGCGTTCGTACAGCACCGCGGCCTCAGCGAACGCGCAAGCGTCGCGGGCGCGATCAGCCCTGCGCATCAGGCGCCGGCGGATGCCGAGTACCACCAACAAGCGACGGAGGCGGTCTGCGATCAAGCCCATGTCTTGTCTCCGGACGGGAGGAACGGGCCGCTGGCCACTTGCCCTACAGTCAGGCGGCGGCCGGGCCGCCGGGCAGCAGCGTCGCGATCATGTCGCCGACGTGATACTCCGGCGCCCAGCCGGGCAGCCGGTCCGCCCCGGGGTCGATCGGCACCATGATCTCACGCTCGCGATAGGGCAGCGCCCCGAAGCGCGGGGCGAAGTGCTGCCCGGCGGCCGCGGTGACGATCCTGGCTAGTTCCCTAAGGGACATCCGCTCCCCGCTCACGAAATAGCTGGCCTCGTGCCCGCCCGGTGCAGCCATCGCCAGCGCAATTGCATGAGCGAAGGCGCGGCCGACATCGGCGACATGGGTCAGATCGAGGATCTGCTCGCCCCCCGACATGCCCAGATCGCCGCCTTTTCGCGCCGCATCGACGAGCAGGGTCACGATCTTGCGGCGCGGATCGTCCGGCCCGTAGGTGTCGAACAGCTTGAGCGTGATCGCCGCAAGCCCGCGGTTGACGGCATAATGGCGCACCACGTCCTGAAACGCCTGTTTCGCCGCCGCATAGAAATCGACCGGGCAGAACGCCTCGCCCCGGTAATGCTGCCAGAAGGTACCGGTGTTGACGAAACGCCCGATCCCGTTGGCCGCCATCGCCTCCAAGAGGACCGTGGGCAGGGTGACGTTCGTCTCGATCGTCTGCCGCACCTGTTCGGGATCGCGTGCGCCGGCAGGGGCGCTCGCCAGATGCGCCACACACTCCGGTCGCACGGCCCGCAGCACGGCATCGAGACTCTCGAACGTCGGCTGATGATCGTGCCGTCCGACCCGGCCATCAAGGGCCGGGGGAAGGATACTGGCAGGCCGGGTAAGAAGGTGAACCTCCCACCCGCAATCGAGGCAGGCCTCTGCAACATGACGCCCGATATAGCCGGTGCCGCCCGTCAGCAGAATCCGCACGGCTCCGACCACTTCCGGCATCAAAAGTTCAGCCCGAAGAACTCCTCGAGCTTGCTCGCCACGAAATCGAAATGCTCTTCGCCGAGAGCCGGGAACAGCCCCAGCCAAAAACTGTCGTTCATCACCCGATCGGTGTTGGCGAGCGAACCCACCACACGATGCTCGACATGCTGAAAATAGGGCTGGCGGGTAAGATTGCCGGCAAAAACCAGCCGCGTGCCAATCTTGTTCTGATCGAGGAAGCGGGTGATGTCCACGCGCTTCGCATCCACGCCCTCGCGCAACATCACGGGGAAGCCGAACCACGACGGATCCGAATTAGGCGTCGCCTCGGGCAGGATAAAGACCTCTTCCAGGCTCTTGAACCGCTCGGTCAGCAGGTGGAAGTTGCGGCGGCGCGCCTCCACGAAGCCTTCGGCGCGATCGAGCTGCGCCAAGCCGCAGGCGGCCTGCATGTCGGTGATCTTCAGATTATAGCCGAGATGCGAATAGACATATTTGTGGTCGTAGCCGAACGGCAGCGTGCCGTGCTGTTGGCTGAAGCGCGAACCGCAGGTGTTGTCACAGCCCGGCGCGCAATAGCAGTCGCGGCCCCAGTCGCGGATCGATTCGATGATCGGCCGCAACTCCGCCGAGCGGGTGAAGACAGCGCCGCCCTCGCCCATCGTAATATGGTGTGCCGGGTAGAAGGAGAGGGTGGCGACATCGCCCCAGAGGCCCACCTTCTTGCCGTCATAGGTGGCACCAAGCGCATCGCAGCAATCCTCAACCAGCCACAGGTCGTGTTCGTCGCAGATGCGGCGCACCTCGGCCAGGTTGAACGGGTTGCCGAGCGTGTGTGCGATCATGATCGCGCCCGTCTTCTCGGTGATCGCCGCCTCGATCAGCGAGGCATCGATATTGTAGGTCGGGATGTCGACATCGACGAACACGGGGATCAGCCCGTGCTGGATCGAGGGGTTGACCGTCGTCGGGAAGCCGGCGGCAACGGTGATCACCTCGTCACCCGGCTTCAGGCGCCGGTCGCCCAGCTTGTGGCTGGTGAGGCAGGAGAGCGCCAGCAGATTAGCCGACGATCCCGAGGTGGTGGTGAGCACGAAGGGCGCGCCGGTGAGTTTAGCCAGCCCCTTCTCGAATTCGGTGTTGAAGCGGCCCGTCGTCAGCCATCCGTCAAGCGATGCCTCGACCATCAGCTCAATCTCGGGCGCGCCGATCACCTTGCCCGCCGGCGGAATAACGGTTTCGCCCGGCACGAACGGCTTCGGCGCGAATTGTGCCTTGGCATATTCGCCGACGAGCGAACGGATCTGTTGGCGAAGGTCGTCAGCGGTCATTGGTTTTCCCATGCGGCAGGAGCGGCGTAAGCGCCGGAGAAGCGTACGATTTCGGAGAGGCAGTGATCGTGCATGTCGGCACCGGACGTCCAGGCACGATGCCAAGCGACGATGCTGGCAAGCGCCTCGGCGAGCGACCAGCGCGGCCCCCAGCCGAGTCCGGCGCGCGCCTTGGAAATGTCGAGCTTGAGGTAGCGCGCCTCGTGCGGCTGGGTGCTGTCGTCGTGGATCCAGCCGGCATCGCCGCCCCATAAAGCGCACATCGTTTCGACGATCCACTGGACGGGCTTGGCATCCTCGTCGCGCGGGCCAAAGTTCCACGCCTCGGCGGCCGCAGGATTGTTCCAGAGCGCCTGGGCTAGCACGAGATAGCCCGCGACCGGCTCCAGCACATGCTGCCAGGGGCGGATCGCCAGCGGATTGCGGATCAGCACCTTATCACCCGCGGCGATTGCACGCAGGATATCGGGGATCAGGCGGTCGGCCGCCCAGTCGCCACCGCCGATGACGTTGCCCGCCCGGCCCGAGGCAATCGCGGCGCCGCGCTGTCCGGCGAAGAAGGAGCGGCGATAGGCGCTGGTGACGAGTTCAGAACAGCCCTTGGAATTGCTGTAGGGGTCATAGCCCCCCATCGCCTCGTCCTCGCGATAGCCCCACACCCATTCGCGGTTTTCATAGCATTTGTCGGTGGTGACGACGACGACCGCCCGGACGGACGGGGCCTGCCGCACGGCTTCCAGCAGATGCACCGTGCCCATCACGTTGGTGGCATAGGTGCCAACCGGATCGTCGTAGGAGGCGCGCACCAGCGGCTGCGCCGCCATGTGGAGCACGACCTCCGGATCGGCCTCCAGGAGGGCTCGGGCGAGCGTTTCCCGATCGCGGATGTCGCCGATGATCGAGGTCATGCCTGCCCCCACGCATGCGACGTCGAACAGGGCAGGCTCGGTCGGCGGCACCAGCGCGAAGCCGGTGACCGCGGCCCCCATCCGCTGCAACCACAGCGCTGTCCAGCCCCCCTTGAAGCCGGTATGACCGGTCAGGAAAACGCGTTTGCCCGCCCAGAAGGCAGGGTCGACCGATCCCGGTGCCACCGTCGTCACCAGACCCGCCACGGCGCCTTACCGCTGGCCCAGAGGTCGTTCAGGTGATGCTTGTCCCGCAGCGTATCCATCGGCTGCCAGAAGCCGCGATGCTCGAACGCCATCAGCTCGCCGACGTCGGCCAAGGCGCGCAGCGGCTCCTGCTCCCAGGTCGTCGCGTCGTCCTCGACATAATCGATCACCTTAGGGCTGAGGACGAAGTAACCGCCGTTGATGAGGCCGCCCTCGCCCTGCGGCTTTTCGAGGAAATGGGTGACCTGCCCGTCGTCGGTGATCTCCAACGCTCCGAAGCGCGCCGGGGGATAAGTCGCGGTCATGGTGGCGAGCTTGCCGTGGCGACGATGATAGGCGATCGAGGCGGTAACATCGATGTTGCCTACGCCGTCGCCGTAGGTGAAAAGGAACAGTTCCTCGTCCTTCACATGATCGGCCACGCGCTTCAGGCGGCCGCCGGTCATGCTGTCGTCGCCGGTATCGACCAGCGTCACCCGCCAGGGCTCGGCCCGCTTCTGGTGAACGATCATCTCGTTATGCGACATGTCGAAGGTCACATCGGACATGTGCAGGAAATAATTGGCAAAATATTCTTTGATGACATATCCTTTATAGCCGCAGCAGATCACGAAATCATTGATGCCATGCGCGCCATAGATCTTTAAAATATGCCACAGGATCGGGCGCCCCCCCACCTCGATCATTGGCTTGGGGCGGACGCTCGTCTCTTCCGCGAAACGGGTGCCGAGCCCGCCCGCCAAGATCACTGCCTTCACTTGCTATCTCCCTCAGCTCGAACTGACGAATGCGTCAGAGAAGAAACGCTTAGACGGGAGGCCGAGTGCAAACAGGTCCGCCCGCGCTGACGCCACCATCGCGCTCGATCCGCAGGCATAGACCACCGTATCGTGAGGGTCGATCCCTTCGCGAACGGCGGCCTCCTGCACATAGCCACGCCCCCCCGCCCAAGCGGCATCAAATCCTGATAATAGGTGATGAAAGCGTGTGTCGAGGCCCAAGGCGGAGGGATCCCAGCAGAAGTTCTCGGGCTCCCGGTTGCCCCAGAAGACGGACAGATGATGCCGGGCGGCGCGCGCCGGATCAGTGGCGATCTCCTCAAGCAGTGCTTTGACCGGTGCGATGCCGGTGCCGGTGGCGAGGAAGACGATGTTGGTCGGCCCCTCCTCACGCAGGAAGAAGGTGCCGAACGGCCCCTCAATGCGAACGAGATCGTTCACTGCCGCCTTTTCGAACCAATATTGGCTGAGCACGCCGCCGGGATACCGCTTGATGAGCAGCTCCAGCACCCCATCGATCCGCGGCGCATTGGCCAGCGAATAGCTGCGGCGCACACCTTCCGCGAGCACGTCGACATATTGGCCTGCAAGAAAGCGCATCGGCGAGGCGGGCGGGGTGCGCAGCACAACGCGGACGATATCGGGTGCAAGTCGCTCGATCATGCTGATCCGCGCCGGCATGGTCTTGATGGCGAGCCCGGCAAGCCGGTCGAGCGGCTCGATATCGAGGGCGACATTGCCTGCCGCCGCGCGGCAGCAGGTCAGGATCAGGCCCGCCGCCACGTCCTCGAGCCGTAGGCTCTCGTCTTCCGGGCGCAGGAGGGCGGTTTCGCCTGCGGTGACGGGCGCCTTGCAGATCCCGCAGCGCCCGGTGCGGCAGCTGTACTCTAGCACGATCCCGGCATTGCGCGCGGCATCGAGGATCGAGAGGGAAGGATCCGCTGTGAACGTCCGGCCATTGTTCAGAGTAACGAGATGCATGGATGGCTGCTTACAAGACAATCCGGCGGTGTGGCAGTTAAAGTTGCGCGAGGGCGAAGCTCTGTTGTTCGCGCATGGTGCGGTTGCCCCAGCCGGTCAAGCGCCAGCAGCCGTCGCGGACGCGGGCCTGGGTGGCGAGCGCGATGCGGAGGCCCTCGATCCCGAACAGGCGGAGGCCGCCCGGCGCACGGCGCCAGTGGCCGAGCAGATCGCCCGCCTCGTCGGTGATCCGTCCATCGCCGTGCAGGTTGACCGTGCGGTCCGCCTCGACCGTCTCCAGCCGCCACCGGCCAGGCATGTCGTCGGTGTGGAGCGCGAAGAGCGGCCGGACTGCGGGCAAGGCGTCCCACGCCGCCCGGTCCGCCGCATCGCCAACCGACAGCAGCGCCGCCGTCCGTCCGTCCGCCGCCGCCGCGCCGTGCAGCCGGAGCAGCGCGGGCCGGTCGGCGATGGCGGCCAGCACCAGCATGTGCCCGCCCGTGCCGCGGATCTCGATCGTGCGGGCGGGATGGCGGAAGGTGGGTGTCGGCGTCGACCGCTCGAAATCGATGAAAGCCGCGATCATCGCGCTGTCCGCCATGGGACTGCCGACCCAGGGCCGTACC
>Ga0265798_10003959_pt1 | contig 20764 bp, 23 predicted proteins | sample P3T30metagenome_FD_192430 | JGI IMG/M metagenome (GOLD analysis project Ga0265798, IMG submission 192430) | Plant litter microbial communities from East Loma Ridge, Irvine, California - P3 T30 | ecosystem: Environmental > Terrestrial > Plant litter > Unclassified | place: USA: California... | reverse complement strand
GAGTCGTCTTGTAATAGCTTGACGTACCGGGTTTCTGAGGACCAACCCCTTAACTCCCTCCACATCCTCGCTCAAGGTAGCACTCATCAAACACCCCTGAACCCCAAGCTTGGGCATCCATCCATTGGAAGGGTCCATCAATCTCGTCAAATCTTCCTTATGTCCGTACGAAAGCAACAAATCAGCCTCATCAACAGCCAAGAAACAAAGGTTGGCGAGGTTTATGGTTTTAGCTTCGAGTAGAGCGAGGAGCTTTGTAGGAGTGGAAATGATGACATCGGGAGCTTCACTTCGGAGTGATCTATCATCAGCTCTCACTCCACGAGACAGAGTTGTGTAAGCTTACCTTGAAACGGATGATCCCCCCGAGGCGGCATTGACGGTTGTAATTCCCTCTTCGCAGTATGTAGCCAAAGTCTTGATGAACCCATGAACCTGCATAGCGAGTTCCCGTGTAGGAACAAGTATGACAGCCCTTGTACTCTGGTACTCATCGGAAGCAAGTCCAACAGCCTACCATCAGCCTCTTTCGCTGTGGAAGATGAGGATAAAGAACAAACCTCTTTGGCCTCCAAAACCTTCTGGATAGCTGGAATAGCATAAGCTCCGGTCTTTCCACTTCCAGTCCTAGCTCTCGCAAGAACATCTTTCCCAGCTAGTAAGAGGGGGATAGCCTTGGCTTGGACAAGAGTCGGATGAGCGAATTTGAGATCCGCAAGTGCTCTTAGTAAACGGGCGTCGAGGGAGGTCGAAAATGGAGGTGAGGCAAATGAAGCTTCCGCCCTGGGATCAGTCTTGCGCCCTCGGATGAATGGAGACTTACTCTAAAAGGCTATCAGCTGGTTGTGAGCTCATGATGTAGGTGTGTATGTATGTAAAGTACTCTCTTAAACCCACTTGATGCAGATGAACGCTGAAATCTTCGAATCCCCGTGCCTGTTTGCCATGCAGACACCATGCAAAACCCACGTGGCAAGAGGTCACACGCCTAATTCGGAGCGTATATGGCGCTTGATAGGCTCACCTGTAAACACTCAGGGCCAAGAATATTCTGGACATGGATTCGCACGCCACCTGTGGCTCTACCAGTAAAATACTCCGAACTTTGGGCTAAACGATGGCGCCTACCTCGTCTTTATCCGCATCCGATACTGATGATCCGCCCGATCCTCATCAACGCCTCGTGCTGACGCAACGTGGCGGGAAACGATTTACATCGATCATGGCGCGATTTACTACACGTCCTTGCAGGGAGTGTCTTGACTGATAGCTGCTGAAAACATGTGTAAGATGGACCGTTCGCCATGAGGCCGGAGACCGGCCGCCGCGTACCTTGTGACATTATGCCACTCGTGTCATGCTATAGCAGGATCGACTGAACTCCGTTCTGCCTCATGGATTGAGCCAAAGTCATCCCGGGCACTCCCGGCAATTATGCCGGGTCCAGGTGCGGATGTCGATGGTGAAGCATCTTTGTTCATGTATGGTAATCAGTGACGTGATCCGGTTGTCCCAACGGAACAACGTTGATCATCCGGAAAGAAGGCGTCGAAGGGGAACGATCAGCAAGAAGGATTTCTCTTAACAAGTGGCGTTTATTCATAGACCGAATGTAGTTGAACGTGGGAAGTTTGGGCGCCAATGTCAGCAAGACTTGGAGTGAATTTGTATTCTCTGGCACGGAATTTGTATTTCTTTGGTATGGAATTTGTATTTATTATCAGGGTACATCAAGTCCCCTGTGTTGGATGCACGAGGGCCAGTCCCGAGTCAGGTCTGTCGATCATTGCATGCTTTACCCGGTGAAACGGCGCCGTGTCTCCGAGTCAATCACTGAATGTTCTTTTACCCTGATCTAATGACTGAGGAACCCTTGCTTACCGGACTTTTGTCTCTCTTCTACGCCCTCATGATCATCGTATCCCTATATCCATTCAAATCAAGCCACTGACCCTCTAATCTACCGACAACCACCTCTTTGGGTCTGGTGTAATATATTCACAGCGCCTGTTGACCCAGATTCCAGCAAACCCAGATACCCTCGAAGCTTATCGGGAAAATCTCCTGCGTAAGCATAATGGCTGATAATTACCTCATGCTTACCGATCGCTCTACGAGAGCCTCGAATTATCGCGCAAGGCACAACTAAGGAACTATCATACCACTTACAGACGGAATGGTCTAGTGGTGCCCTTCGCTACGATGCGGCGAACAGCCGCTATCTGTCGGGGGGTAATGTCAGGTAGAGGTGTGGTAGCTCGATATCACCTGACCAACGTGTACTGTTCCCCCTAACTAAATCATATCAACTGTCTACTGAATCTTTTTGTTCGTTCATTACCATCTGGATTGCACTTGTCGATCGCTCGTACGGTGGAAGAGAGAGAACAATAGGATTAAAATATCGTGAGTTTCAGAACTTAGGGGAAGGGATGTGTTTTGAGTGTGTGTGTGATACACACATGCACGGTCGTCCTGCCTCCTGTTCTTCGACAAGCTGACCGGTAGGCTCAAACATTAGTCTAGCAGGGCTTATTGTTCTTTCTACAGCATCATCGACCCCTGCTCCACCGAAATTTACCAGCAACCAATTACCACCGCCTAGCACCTGCCTACCTGTACCATCCACACCTCTTGACTCGATACCACTCGGACCTCTTTGCAACCCAAAGGAGGGTGAATCATCCAGTTGAATCAACTTCTACAATCGTACAATCAAGTAGATACGCACAGGCAATCAATTCCTTCCATCACACTCCCTAGTCACTAGTCATACCCTCAATTCAATGCCACCCTCTCGATCGAGTTCGTCTCAGTCAAGGACATCGACCCCGTCTCAGAATTCAATGTCACCACTCAACCCCAACGAGCCACTTACTCCTCCCGAACCGTCTACTCTCGGTCAGTATTCCCGTCCTATCCCCTCGTCCGACCCTCAAACGAATCAGTACATGGGGAGACCACCTTTACAGCAATCTTGTTCATACGATACTTTCGGTGCGGGTGCCAGTGGGATGGGATATTCTCCTTCTATGTTGATGCCTCCTCCATCGAGTTATCCGAATCAACAATCTTATGGAATGGCAATGCCCATGAACATGCCAATGCCCGGGACATCATTCTCACCGGTCATGTCCTCGCCACTCCGGCAACACGAATCACCATATGGCGAGCACTATAATCAATTCGCATCATGTCCCCAATCATACCCTTATCAAGTCTATCAGGGGGGTGTTTCAATGTCCCAAACAATGTCCCAACAGTCCACGGCTACATCATACAATGGTATGGGTACCGATACCGACGCTGAGAATGGATTCGCCTCCATGTTAAATGTCGACTTTGACGACGAAGACTATCGGCAGTCATCGGCTGAGCCTAATCCAGCTTCACCCTCCAAGACATCTGCTCTCGAGAACCGACCCCCTAGACCTCCAAACGCTTGGATCTTGTACCGCTCCGATAAATTGAACGAAATCAGTGCTGGAAAGAAGGTAAAAAATTTGGACGGTGTCATGAGGGATTCTGGAGTATCATCAAGCTCAGGTGAAGAATCAAGTGCAGAAGCTGGTCTTACTAGTACTACCTCTGTAACCGATGATGAAAAGGAGAAGCCAATCGTCAAGAGGAAAGGCAAGAAAGGAGCAAAGGAACCAACCGAGGGTCTCCTGGCTTTAGGAAAGGGGAAAACAGGTAGAGGATTGCCACAAGCACATATCAGTAAGATGATCAGTGAACTTTGGAAGAGGGAAAGTGCGACGGTGAGGGGAGAGTATGAAAGGCGTAGTGAAGTCCAGAAGCTAGAAGTGAATTCTAAATCCTCCCCATTTGAGGTGTTTGCTGATGGGTAGCATGCGAAAAAGTACCCAAATTACAAATTCCAGCCGCAGCGAAAAGCGGATAAAGATAGAGCTAAGGAGGAGAAGGCAAAAGAGAAATTAGCGGCAAAGCGGGAAAAAGAGGCGAAAGCTTTGGCTGCTCGTATGTCTATCTCACATGATCAGGGTCAATGCTAATGAATAGGACCACGGAAGAATGGTACGAGATCAAGACCTTCCACTGCTACCTCGCCCTATTCCAATGGATCTCGCGGGATAAGTCGGTCAGTATCGATGAATGCAATTCAGGCATCCTCAAATGCCCTACAACAAGCTAGCGATGGTGAGTTACATCGATTGGGTGACGGGTAGAGCTAAATCAGCAGTATCACTAATCTCACCACCTCCTGGCTTCCGTGCTTTCCCCATTCCGGGTAATCACCTTCCGTCGCTGGGTACCATGGGCCCACCACGATCTACAAGTCGCCACCCATCACCTATCAAAGCTCCTGAACATCGCTCATCAGTCCCATCACCCTATGTAGATCAGAGTGGGCCCCCACCGGCGATTCCCTCTCATACGATGGTCTATGATCCTGCTCTATACGAGCCAGAACAGTATCAATACTCTCAACCGCAACACGAGTATCAACAACCCCAAGCTGGTCCTTCGTACTCGGTACCAGAAGGACCATTCTTTTACGATACCAATGGTGCTGGGCCCGCTTACGCTCTTCCAGTAGTCTACGAACCACCGATCTTACCGGATGGTCAGAATCTTGATGCTCTTGGCGACTGGTCTGGAAACGCGGAAGAGCTTATCGCAACGTGGGTGACTATGACGGAAGATACGGGGGACTCCGGAGATCTGGGGGAATGGACAATGCCAGCTCCTGATGTTGCTGTTTCAGGATGGGAGAATCTTGCTCGTACGTCTTTCTATACTCTCCCTCTTGGTAAAGAAAAAAAGGGCTGACGAACAGCTGAAACGCAAGAACAGGTCTTTACCGACCTGGATCTATCACATCCAATGGCACTTCACCTTACTCCCGATCTCGCAAATCCATTATTCGCAATGTACAATCATCCGGCGGCAGACCATACACCCATGATCGACTATTCATCCGGGTACATCTCTTATCCAATCTACGAGACCACCCCATCTCAAGAAGGCCCATTCCTCTATATGCCCCAAGACATTTCGCCCGACCTAACGACTCCTAGACAAGCTACCTTCGCTAGGAATCCAAGTAATATCTACCAACCGACTACCTCTCAAGAAGAACGGAGAGTCTCTACATCGACTACACAGGTACCGACTCGATATGTCTCTTCATCCCAATTCCCCGAAACTCCACTATCGGTAGATCCCAGTGGTCTAGGAGGAGTTAGGAGGGCAAGTTACGCAAATGATTCATTGGACGATTACGAATGGGCAAATCGAAGTGATGATGACGATGACGAAGAGGAGGGAGATGTCGCGGCGACGAAGAAGCTAGAGATTCCTTCACCAACGAAAACACCTTTATCGCCTATATCAGATATCGATTCGAACATCCAACCACTCGATGTTCCAGTTTCGGTATCACCACAAAAAGCGGTTCCGCCAAGGGGTCAGAGAAGAGCTAGGACAGTTGCTGGGAGTTATCATTGATCTAGTCTTTCCCTTCTGTCTACCATCTTACCTTTCCACATCTTTGCTTGCCGTGCTTTCCTTGCTTGCTAGCTCGCTTTTCTTTCGCGTTGTACATTACGGATACTTCTCATAAATATAAAAGCATATAGTAGATACAGTATATACGTTGTTAACACATAGCCTCCTCTGTCGTTGATGCACCATGTCGACCAAACATCAATAGCAAATCCAAGACAAGATGTCATCTCATAATACACATTAATGAGCATGATAGCTATGATTTATACACTCTAAACATAACACAGCAACCTGATCTTATTCGTTTGGACAGGCTAGGTATACCACTCCCCCATTCTCTGACCCCTCTCCCCTCCCTCCACATGGCCCCGCTGACCACCCATTACCCCCGCTCTCCTCTCTTTCTCCCTTTCGGCCTTTTTCCACCCACTCCATCCTCGTTCCCCATAATGACTCTTGATCCATGTGGAACTAGGCTTAGGTGCCCATTTCTTGGCTTTCCTCGCTTTATGTTCTTCCATTATTGATCTACCAGTTTCAGAGCGGTACGATTGAATGGGGTATCGGGGGGCTTCATCTTTTCGGAGGAAATCGCGCCAGGATTTCCGTTCTTCGTTATTCGGGTGATGCTGGCGTTCGGCGTACTCTTCCTTTTCACGATCTTGAGTCTCGGCAAATCGGGCTTGACGGAGTGTATCGTGTGGATTCGATGGATGTGGCTGAGAGTGCGCGGCATGTAAAGCAGCTTCTTCAGCTATTTTACGTCGATCACGCGCGACCATACTCTCGTCATCCAGGTGTCCTCCTCCAGTCTGACGACCATGCCCATGTGAACGACGCGTGCCGACAGGTCCGAAATGCAGTTTCTGCCCGTGGCCATGTCCTGGAGCAGTATGATACCGACCGCTGTCTTGATCGTGATCTAACAGACCCTCGCCTAAATCCCCATGTCCTTGTTCGAGATCACCATGCCTTGGTCCATATCCACTTGGTCCTGCGTGGGGCTGTTGTTGAGAATATCGCGATGGTTTCGAAGCGTGGCGGGTGGAGGGGAGTGGGAGGGATTGATGGCGGGCCGAGTAGGTTCCTCGAGGCGTGTGTTCTACCGACATCGGCTGCCTCATGTGGGGGTGTAGTTGAGCATGAGCACCTTGAGGATGCTGTTGAAGGTGTTGCTGGTGGGGAGGTGGATGTAGAGTTTGGGCTTGCATGGGCGCCTGATACATCGGTGGTGGCTGTCCCCAACCCGGTTGCCCATAGCCATGTCCACCCATCATCGGACCACCAAATGATGCAGGTCCAGGCCCCATTGGGACAGGCATATAGGCCGGAACACCCATTCTTCCAGGGATCATCCCCATTTGACCAGGAACCATCATTGGGGGAACTACCATACCAGCCCCGACGGCGCCTACCATGGGCGGTGGGATGGTAGCTGCTCGTACTAGGGCATTCACTTGTGCTCGATGTTGACGACGGATTCCTCGGTACCAGACTGATTGGAAAGAGTTTCGGTTTCGGGAGTAACATGCTAGGAGGAGAAGAATAAGAGCTGCTAAGAGGGACCCAATGACTTCACATGAGCTCGGTTCATGGCAACTTGGCTCGTGGACTTACGGATTCCAGCGAGCTTCCCATTCGGTCCACTTCGTTCTTTTGACAAGGCGTTGAAATCATTGACGGAATTTGGTTTCCCAGCCAAACCGACAAATTGTTGTTTCTCGGAATAATAGAATGCCCTGACCATCAGTGGAAGGTCCCAACGGTACAGGAGGACATACGCATAAACGCCGGATAAGAAAGGTGTTCCCAAGCGGATCTCACCATTTGTATCAGGTAAACTCCCATTCTGCCAGGCTACGATCGTACTCCAACATGAGGTGGGACTTGTACCGCGTTGCTGGACGAGCTGGGTCGGGTCGACATTGTATTCCCGATTGGATATAGTAACTGTCATAGGTATTTTGGCGTCACATGGTAGATTCTGTACGTCAGCTACGCCCAATCTCAGAGGGACCGCCAGCTTACCCATCGTGTCGGCTCGGTAACGTCCTGTGTAGCATCCGATATCGCTGAAAACAGCTCCTGAGCGACGCGGGCTGGAACATAAATCGCATCAAAGCCTGGATCGAGGGATGCCTGCTATCAGCTTGGTGGTGAGATATGACTCACGTAATATTGTCCACCATCTATCACTTTCCTAGACACTCTCAAACGATCAATATCCATTCCCCAGCTTCCAGCTACACTGGTATTCGCATCTCGCCAGTTACTTTTCGTCAGCTATTTTCATCGGTATGTAAGAGACTTACAAGTTGCCAGTATATGATCCGGATGGCACACCTCCAAAGTGCATACTGCCAGCTTGAACGCCTGTATCTCTACTATACTGAGCCATATCCAGTCCGACCACCAATCCTGCTACACCGGCCGGTGCGCCTCTCCCGTTAGTCTGGTACAGACTAGGCATGATTGACAATTGTTTATTCGCCTATCATCAGCTACTCTCACCAGTCACCCGCCATTAAGCTTACTTGATTGACACCCAGTCCAAAGAATCCAGAAACACCCTCCGGCAGATTCGCAGCCCTTGTGCGCTGACCTAAAACCGTAACCTCGTCCACCTCATTGATGACTCCAACGACTCGATCGTACGAATCTTCCCTCGGATCTGTTATCCGTTCCGTCACCAGATTCCCCTTCATCTGGATGAGATCGATTGACCCCTGAGAGGTAGGGAATATAGAGGTAGCTGAGAGGGCTCTTTGGGATGCGGTATTCGTTCGCGAATCTCCCGGGATATATCTGCCATCAGCTTAGTTTGAAGCAAGACATACGATTGAGCTTCCTTCACACAGTTATTGCAATCCTCCGACGCTACGAGGATAAAGTCGACATTGGTTGCTGCCCGTCAGCGCTACGTTCCATCATACTTGAGCTGGACGTACAAAGCGTAAGATTGAAATTTTGGACAGGATCTCCTAACCCGACCGAGACGACGTTGTTCCCACTCCCAGATCGATAGATGGCGATGTCGGTATAATAGGATCCTAAGCGGGCTGTATCCTCGGCCGGACCGGCAAGTGTTGGGGTGATGACAAGTGACAGAAGTAACAAGACCGATAGCATCTTGACGAATGTGAGAACGATAGAGGTAGACAAATGACAGTGTACTAGACATCAGCTTCGACATATCTCATTCCGCATGCTCTGCAAGGTAGGCCTTTCATTCATAGCCAGATCCGGATCACATCCTTTTCTATCCATGTACGGATCAGGTGACTGACGTACCGTGATAGCTTTGAGGAGGAGGATGCCCCTTTGTGGTTGATTAATTCCGCTTGTGTCGCATACTGGGATCAAGTCGGGGTAAAGGGTCCTTTGGCGGTTTAAAGGAACAGGTTGGTCGACAAACGTGGTAAAGTCTAGACAAGGGGTATGTGTATGAGTACTGCGTGAGGTTTCGACAGGCAAGACAGAAACGAGTAAATACAGGAGGTGGAGATAGAGAAGAAAGTGATGTAAGAAGAAGAAAGGGAAGAATAGGAAGGTTGGAAGTTGAATGATACAAATTGGCAGATACACACACACACTGAAAACCCTCCTCTCCTTCCGCCAGCAGACTTCCAATAGACTCAAATGAGACAGTACATAGACTAGACTTACGACACTGCAAAAAGCCTCTTGCGCTCCCTCGCCACACCTGATTATATACAACATCCCCTCCAAGTCCCTGCTTTGACTCCTTCCCCGTCTCCACGCCTATCGAATCCTCTCCTGCTTGCGTACTAATGATATCCCCCTGGACCAGCATTCATCGGAGCTCCCTGTGGTCGCTGGTTCCATCCCTGAGGTGGCTGAGGATCATGTCCGTCTCCAACTTTCATCTCCCAATCTAGATTTTCAGCTCTGGACCTCCGATTCAGGGTGAAGCACTCACGACAAATACCACATATCCAGATGTGCTTGCTCTTGAATGGTACGAGTGGGATCCAGAATAACTCGAACTATAGATTAGCTCCGCTTCAGACTCCTGCGATCGCCACCTTCTCCAAATCCCACTGGTCAGGGAGGACTTACCCATGTCCTACTTTGAGCTTTCATTACACTAGCTATCCTGGTCAGCTCAATGGTACTAGAACTGCGCCAACTGGCTTACGGTTATTGCACATGGGACACATCCTCCCGGCATCTCCATCTTGTTTAACCTACAGGTTAGCTCAGCCTTGCGCTGGGGGCAAGAAAGCTTACTTTGGTAGGAAGACCACCTTTGCCGCTTGTCAGTTTTTGATCCTCAGAGGACAAGGGAGCTTACAGATGATTGGAATACACACTGATATGTCAGTCGCTTGTCCATGCACCTTCTTATGGGCTTACTGTTTGATAAAGTATATGTGTGATGGTATAGCAGTGTAAAGCTGCGGGATATGATTCTATGCCAAGATTACAAGATTACAAGATCGTCATAAAGCGGAGATCGCCGCCTACTTCGGTGCATTGACTTCGGTCAGCCGGCCACTATTGTCAAGTCTTATCTTCCAATGTCTATAATGGATCAGTACATGGCATGAGTACCCAAACAGACCATCCTCCCAAGAAGAAGAGACGTGAGTCAGCTTCGTTTGTCCCTTTCTTGATCTGGGCATAAGCTGAGGAAGAAGGCCAAAATGTAGCTTGTGACTCCTGTAAACTCCGTCGAATCAAATGTGATCTCCTGAATCTCCTCACCTCCCTGGACGGCCTATCAGCACCGAACGAAGACGAGCCCGCACATCTATCAGTCCGCAGATATCCCGGCCATACCTGTACCCAGTGTCGAAGCAAAGGACTGCAATGTTCTACCGAAGGGATCCTTAATCCGCTGAAACCGAACAAGGGCGGAAAGAGGATTGATGAGGCTAGGCAGAGGTTTGGTGGAGAATCTGCTGTAGCTACACCTGCACATGATTATTCGAAGGATAAGGAAATCAATGGAGGGAGAGAGTGGATGAAAGGGCCCGAGTATGATGGACTGCTTGATCAGCTTGGGATTGAGCCATTTGCGACTGCGGATACTGGCGCCTCGACATTTGAACCGGTGCATTCAGGCTTTACGGGGGTCCGAGCGTCGAATTCACAAACCTTCGAACCGTCAATAACGACAAGCGCAAATTTCGGTGACCAGCCATCCGATGCTCTCTTCCGATCTATCCTTCAAAACATAGACGGCTTCCCCTCCGCGGGGGATATACCCCTAAACGGCCATGCCACAGCGTATCCAACTCCTCTATCCCGCACCACACCAGAAACCCAGCGTCAGGCGTTGGAAGTATGGGATCGACTCTCGGCCAACACCCCTCAAACAATCGCCAATCGTTCTCTCCGCCATTCAATTTCGACCTCACGTGCGGAGTCGGTCAATCTAGATGCGCATACTCCACACCCGAACACACTCGTACCCGCCCTTGGTCGGCTTGATATTGAGACCAATACCTTTCTGCCTATCTTACCACTCGACTCGCACCAGACGCCGGCGCGGGCTGATGCAAATACAGGAGAGACATATGGCGCCCATTCGGGACGTACAGACATGGTGAGACATGGAGCGGATGGATCTGTTCATTCATCTGTCGGCCAAAGTGGGAAGAGACAGAGGACTTACGATTCGGCTGGATCCAGCCCCAGCTCGTCGGCCTCGGCACGGCTACAACCGTGGGAGCGGGACCCATGGCATATCTGGCAACCTAAAGATGAGAGTGAATCGCACGCTGTCGCATGGAGTCGGAAGGAGCAGGTCCAAGAGTCTTTGGCGGATAAGGCTTTAGGTATAGAACTCAGTCGACACCTTATCACAGTATACTTCCAGGCTGTTCACTTCTCCCTACCAGTAAGTCTCGTACTCATTTACCCACGCAGCTGACAGCAGGTCCTATCGCCCGAATCATTCTACAGTGAATGGGAGTCCTGCGGACGGCGAGCAGACCGTATGAGCCCCGCTCAAGAGGCACTGTGTGCAGTCCTGGAAGCTTGGGCATCGAGATATTCCGACAACCCAGCAATTCTGGGGTTACCGTACCAACAAGCCCACACCAGTCCGAAAGTGATTACTGAGGAAGGACAATTCATGCCAGGATCAAAGGGGAGGGCACATTGGGGGAAGGCTAGGTTACCTGTTTGTAACGCCCTCCTGGATAGGGCAGGGCGGGTTATCGACGCTGCATCCCTACTCAGGCGACCTAGTGTCACGGGATTGCAGGCGCTGAGTCTGTATAATCAGCTCATGCACATGAGTGATCAGGGAAGTAGGGTCAAAGACCAGTGGATACAGAGTAAGCTATCTTATCTCCTGCGTCATTGAGACAGCTGACCAGCAGATATCATAGTCCATTCGACGATCATCGAGCAGATGAAACTACTTCAGATGTTCTGGACGACAGGTGATCCAATCTTGACTTCGGAAGAATCCAATCAAGACACACTGCAGCTCAGGATGAAACAGCGGTATGTCCCCACTTTTATCGGCACCGCTGACTTTAGGCGATTGTTCTGGACAACGGCAGTGGCTGATGCATGTTGGGCTTCTGCTACTGGTCTAGCTCCCAAGATGTGAGCTCATTGGCGATGATTACCGAGTAAGCTAACGATCAGGCCAGAAGAAGAGCTCTCAGCAGGAAGAGCATGGGTAGATGAAGTCATGGACAATCTGCCGGACTCAACAATGAAGCTGCTAGCCGTAAGCTGATATACTCATCTTGAGCCAAGCTGACCAAGCAGTTCTTCATGAAGTACGCAAAACGATACCTGGCCAGAGCTGATGATTAGGGTTTGGCATAGATTAGCAATGGTCGGCCGAAAGATCGCGTTGGAGGTCACGAAGTATAATGATAAGAAGGGGAATATCCCTGTCAGCATATTCTGTACTTCCATCCAGCAGTGCTGGGGCGAGATTGTACGTTACTTCGGAACTTGATATAGATCGAGCTGAGGATATAGAGGTCGATCGTTACTGAACTGACCGAATCAGTGCTGGGGTTATTAGGGGCCTGTGAGCCTGGTGTATTAGGTTTCTCACCATTGAACGTGAGTGCTTCCAGACGTCTCGATACAGAAAGCTGATAGATCCAGTATATCAGTCAGCTGACACGGCCTCAACGGGAGCTAAGCTGATATCCAGCCAATATGAGGTTATCTTGCCCGTTCTTCCTCTTAGTCCTACATGAAGCAATCCGGAATCACCTCGCATTCCGTCAATCCTTCTATTCGTCCTATGTTATTGATCCGGAATCGGAAGATGCAGCGGCATACCAACGCGATGAGGATTTGGGGATGTTAAACAAGATTCACCTTCAATCTGTTGATGTACTGTTGTACAACTGTCGGTCGCAGATGAATATGATCAAGGTAAGATCATCTACTATACAAGGGAGAGCTGCTCAAGAGTAGGATCTGCTGCCAACGGGAATCATACAATGTATGAATCACATCCGCGATCTGTGGAGGTGCTGATGGTAGCTGCATCAATCATGATTCGAGTTTTGATTGCCTCTGGACAATTTATGGCAGAAGTACCAACGAATGAGCAAATGTACCCAGCCTCCACGGTAAGTTGTCACTGTCTCAACGGCTTGAACTGATCTCCAGCTCGGTGGATATGATTGGACATGGGAAGAGAAACAAAGATGTATCGCAATATGCACAGATGCTTTGTATCAAATTGTAAGTCTCCTAACTCACGAGTATCATCAAGATGACATAAAGGGATGGGGTAAGTTTGCAAGTATGCCGAATGAGAGAGTACTGACAGGTAGCATGGTCAGACGTCACTGAAGTTCTCAACGCAATCGATCTCTCGATGGAACGAATGACTCCCTCTCCGGACATACTTGCGACGTACCATGGACGAAGGGAGTCGATAAATGTCAAGATCCAGCTACAGAGGAGTCGGGAGATGAAGATTGAACATGATGGCGTACAGGCTGCTTTACGGTTCTGGCCTCCTAAGTATGTCATCATCTCCTTTGTTGAACTGGATGTGGGAGCTGATGATAGATCGATCCCGTCAATCATTGGCACGACAAAACAAGATGATTTGGACCATGTTTCGGACGTCCCAAATACGGACATGGAGAGACGTCAACGACTACCTCACAAAGAAAGACAGCACGATGGACGACAATCAGCTCCCCTTTCATTTCAATCCACTACCACATCCGTCTCTGCGACACCATCCATATACATGGCTACCTCGGCCGGACCTTCGTCGATCAGCAACACAAGTTCTGAAGAGCATCACGTCAGAGTCGACGAGTCCCTGACGAATACAGTACCAGGATTTGGTTATCTCGGCCAGAACCCCGTCTCCAATTCGACTTCTTCATATCCGCCGCCGGCGGGACTATCTGCGCAGAATGAGTCCGCTTCACTTTGGCAAGAGCGCATCGATATGCCAAGCGGCACTGCTGATGGGAGTGAGGATCAGTCGTTCTGGGATCTGATGAATGGAGGGACGGTAGAGGATCTCGATTTCTCTGCTTTCCTTCAGAATTTCAATGGAGATGGATCTGCTATCTGATATATCTTGATTAGACAAAATTTATACATACTACTAAAGATGTATGAATGGTGGTAAAATACTACTACACGATACGATACAACCTAAGCGCCCATCTAAAAGAACCCCTTCCCGCACCCTAATACATTTTCGACTCCTGATTAGGGATAGTATCGAAATACTTCTCCATCTGCCGGAATTTCGTTTGACCTTGCCTTTGTCCCTGTCCTAATTCTTCCTGCCCATAATACATATATCCCACACTATCACTACCTACCTTCCCACTACCATGCCCAATACTGGCGCCATTATCGAAGTAATTAGGTTGAGGGTCTACCAGCCCACTTGATTCCGGAGTAGTCTTTGATGACCCAGAGAAATTCCTACTGGATGCGTATGACGATGATCCCGAATTATTGGATAGGGGGTTGTTGTATGATAAAGGTGATATATGCGCCTCATTCCCTGTTCCACTAGGGACATATTGGTTGGTAGTCGTATTATCGAAATTATTGTTCCCCATACTCATCTGAGTGAGGTATGTAGACATATCTACTCCTTGATCCATTCCATTGGATGTAAAGTCCATATGTGCCTTTTCTTGGAACTGAGCAGTATTGGCCAAGAAGGTATCCGAGCCCGATGCAGCTACTGAGATGGGTGGTAGACCGTCATATGATCTAGGGGGGACTGGGAATGATTGAACTTGAGAGGGATCGAGGCATTGTCCACCTTCTATTGCTTTGAGAACTTGAGTCGAATCGGTTCCCCCAGATTCTTTGTTCAGGCAGGTATTTAGGTATTCCGACATTGCTCCTCCTAGTGTGTGTCTGGTTGTTAGCATGTATTGTATTTGATTGAGATTTGACATACTTGAGACCATGTCGACCGAGTACTGTTCATCAGCTCAGCCTATATCATGGAGAGATTGACGTACAGCTCTGGATAGTAGTGAGATCTGCCCGGTATCGCATTGCAAGCGCATAACTCTGGGTATCCAAGGCTTTCTGCATGAAGTTCGCAACGATCCTTCCGGTAGTATACATCGAGCTGTCATAAGTCACCGCTCCAATTACGAGTTGGCCACTTACAAAGCAAGTAGAGGAGTCATGACCAGGGAAACGTCTAGATTCGATGGGATTAGGTGCAACATCCCCACAATCGCCTCGAACGATTTTTGGACATTATGCAGTGGTGTGCCCGTGTGGACTTTCCAATCGACGAATGGTTCATGAATCAAACATAATGCGATGTTTGGGATAATGTGGACCAGCTTCTTATCAGCTGTTGTACCTAAAGAGAGCGACTGTCAGCTTACTAGAAGGTTCGAATCGAATCCAGAAGAAGGCTGATCGAGGATTCTGAATACATTTCTTGTTGCCGCAGGCACTGATTGTCTACCTCATCAGCGTGAACCAGACACAAAAAGGAGGCGAGAAGCTTACTGAAACGCATGAATATCACGAGTGAGATCAATGAATGATGGCCAGGAAAGACCGTTCATTTCATCGTTCTCGCACATGTCCCTCTGATGCCATTCTTGTAGCCATTTCGCTGACCTCGCCATGAGTAGGGAGGCTTTGACTACTAATATGAAAGTATCCGGTATAGGGTGTCTATCATCAACTCCTGATTAACGTCTCTCAGAGGTAACTTACTCTGTGAGAACGTCCGGTGAGAATGCGCTCTGGGGATTCTCTAGCATCGTCTCTGGATCCTGCTTGTTAGTTCCGATCAAAACAAAATTGAAAGGTTGTACCTTCTTCCTAAACTCGGCAGTACTAGTTGGTAGACCACATTTCAATTCTCTCCAATCCATACTCTGACTCCAGTATGAATTTAACGCGAACCCAGAATCTTGGATATGAGCCATCCAAACGGTTGCTATCCTCTCCTCCCTCTCGATAGCGGTTTTAGGAGGAGGTAACATTGGTTCCTTGTATCGCTTGAATCCGTGATTCCTGTTCCCCAGCTCCAGGGATTTAATGAGTCGAGGAGCTGTTCCTGCGAGTAGCCATCCTTGGAGCGGCATTCCCTTTTGGAAGAATACTTCTGCCAGGATAATCTGGATGTTAAACATGATCACAAGAAGAAAGGACGGGGCGTACGGCAGCTTGGACAAGACCAAACATGGTTTGCCCGGAGCCCATTGCACAACAAGTAGCAGACTGATCCATAGCTCTCCTAGCTGCGAATGCCTGGGCCAAACCGAAATCCTCGATTTCTTCCAGATTCTGCCCGCAGGAAATAGCCCTCGTGGTAGTCTCTTCTACCTTTTCAGGTGGGATCGAGTTGACCCAAGCGGTGTGAGTCGCGGCAATCGCACAGATTGCATGAAGGAGGGAAGGGTGCGGGAAGTCTTTGTGTGTCGGGGGAAGGCGGACTCGGTAGAGTAAGTTGCCTTTGTGGATCATTCGGGGGATTTGAGGCACGCATGTGAAGAATGTCTCGATCCTGGTGATTAGCTCGGTCAGAGTGTAGTGTGTTGGGCGCACAGATGTTCAAGAAGGACTGACTGTCAGTGCTAGTCTAGAAGAAAAGGTGGAGGTGACTTACAAGGAGAAGGAAGGTTCATTGGCCAATTGGCAGGAACCATAAACAGTCCTCCAACGTCCCAATCCAGGTCCATGTTGCCAACGACGTTGTTAGTAGCTCCGGCATACGTGTTGGTCGGAGCTGGCCAAGCTTGATCGAAGACCTCTTCAATCTGTGGTCCATTGAATGTAGTATTCCCTTGGAATTGATTCGATTGGACAAAGTTGTTTTGTGCTGGCATGGTATTGTCATTAAAGCTTGGTAGGCGGTATTCGTCCATCGTATTCTTGTATTGAGGTCCACTTTGGTCGGCAGAGATACTAGAGGCAGAAGTCGACGGTGTCGCCTGGGCTAATCGTCGTTCCAGCTCAGCTATACAGTCAGCTTCCGTACACGAGCAGTGTCACCTCAGCTCACCAATTTTGAGCTTGAGAACATCCCTCTCTTCCTCCAACTTCTTCTCTTTGGCCTTGGGTCCAGGTCCAGTACCAAGTACCCCGGTCTTGACACCCGTCACTGCCCTTTTGACCGCCTTCTTCTTGTCCCCACTATCCTTTCTCATAGGCGCATCGAGACCTTCATTACTGCTTTCATCGTCGCAGTCATCCGTATAGGTACAAGCGAGAGCGGGGACTGCAGTGCCATTCCTAGTCGCTGCCCTCACGGCGTGAGCGTGGGAACGAAGACATGGTGAACATGTTGGTTTGGTCTACAATTAGCCTTAAACATTGGTAAGTCAGAAAGGCATACAGCATCGCATTTTACTTTACGTTTCTTGCATTGTAAACATGCGTGATTCCGCTTCAGAGGCGCCAGAGTGTCGTCGTCGAGCATATCATAATGCTCTGTTTCCTCCATTTGGACCATTGGTTTCTACTTGGGTAGTGAGGGGAAGAAAGGAAGTTGGCGATGCTCCAGCGTTGTTATACGTGGAACGTGTTGTGCGCGATGCGGTCAGAGATCACCGAAGACCGAGGTGGGCAGAGCTTAGGTGATTACGGATCGATGTGATGACCAGATGACAGTCTCGATCCAAACCCTCGAGTCGAATAGCGATAGGGTAAGGTAAGCTTGAAGGTTCTTGCCTTTCAAGAATGTTCGGAGCCGATGAGATCAACAAATGGAGATAGCCGGAAGGCCGTAATTGTAACTGTAGTCGAGTTGTGCGAGATTTATAGAGCAACGTCGTCGTTCTTGAGGTAATGCAGCGATTTTGAAAGTGAAACGGGTCGCTCTTGAATAGTGAAAGGTAGTATTGATTGTTCTGTGCCGACTCAATAGCGCTTGGTGTCGATGGCGGCAGAAAGGCAGAGATTGGGTGTGCGAAAAAGATGGCCGTCGGCCATGGCAGATTAGCTCCCCTGCTTACTTCTATGAACATGAATTACTACTCTGGGATGCGGGAATCATCAGGCGCGGATCTGGCCCGCGGAACATCGCAACTCTAATGCTATCATGATTGATGCATGTGTTGGGCAGCAAGAGGGATTGAGGCTCTTATATGGGATCAATATACTGGCAAGGTTTGGGTGACAGACGTTTATTTCTTATGCGCAGGTCATTCGAAAGGATATCAGAGTGCAATATGAGCAATAATGACGCCAAGCCCGCGGATCATGTATCTAAAGTCATGATGTCAGCGTCTTCCGATTGACGTCTCCTTGTGTAATCCCGCCTCTGAATTGTAATCCTACATTGTAACAAGACCAACAATGCTCAAATCAATATTCGTACTCGCCCTGGCGGCCATCTCGTCAGCATCCCCATTCGTTTCTACCAGTCAATCGGTATTCAGTACAGCGACAAATGGGACCGATACGAAAGTCAATGTCACCCTCTATGTCATGTCTAGGTGCCCGGATGCTGTATGTCCTAGTCACAAGCGTAGGAAGATGCTGATGATAGCGCTTGTGTGAGAGTGTATTTGAAGATGTATTCCAGGCTAAAGGGATGACGAGCAAAGTCAATCTGAACATGGGATATATCGCACAGTACGTCCTCCATCGTTCCCAGCTGATTGAATAGGAAGAACGAGTCAGCCCCACTTGGCCTTCGATGTATGCACGGAACCCAAGAATGTCTCGGAAACGCCCATCAACTCTGTCTCCACGAACACCTCTCCTTACCCGACTTCTACGCAGTATTGAGCTGTATGAATTACCAAACCCCCTTTCCAAGCGATATTGGCAAAGTATCGCTGGCTCGACGATGTGCTCAGGCTGTTGGAGTGAAGTGGGAAGATAGCGGTGTTGCGAAGTGCATAGAAGGAAAGGAGGGGAAAAGGCAGGGACTGGCAAAGGAGGGATATGAACTGCTAAGGGAGAATGTGGAGCAGACGCTAGAGGCGAATGTCAGTAAAAGCTGTACAATCCATATCGATAGTACCATTGCGAAAGGCGGAGTGAGGATATGTCAGGTGGATGGTGGGGTTTGGACTGGATGTGATGTGAGTTCCTCACGACTGATGTGGGCAAGTGCTAATGCGCAGGACGGCCATGCAGCTAGTGACTTTGTAAGGGTGATCGAGGAAGAATGGAAGAAGCTACAGAAATAAGCAGCAGGACTGTCAAATGTAAGAGTAGTTCCCCTGTGATGTATCAGTATATCCCTTCTCAATCACGGTGATGGCTTTCCACGAGGCTGCGCAGAGGCTGATCAGCGTGATGCCAATCCCCAACGAAGCCACAAAGGAGGTGAAAGCATTCAAGAGTATAACAAGGCAGCTTTTACGCTATTATGTACTAAACTACGCACTTGACTAGAGGATGTCGACAAGTCCAGAACGCGATCTGATATCCCGATCCCGCGACTTTCGTCGTGACATGGTGAGCATCGTCGTCTGTCAAAGCTGATCATAGCTCACTCCATCCGGCGGATGGCTTCACGATGTTGTAGTCGGTGCATCTTCCGTAACAGGTCTATCGGACTATTTCCTCCTCGGTGTCATCTTTGTCGGCTCGTGGTGTTTCCTTCGCCTCGCCGAGAGGGAGATCGCCCTCATTCTAGGATTGGGCTTCGACCTCACAATTCCACTACAGCACTCTGGTGAGTCTGAAATATCGGGTAACGGGCTAACGATAGTCACGGCCAATGCTCGAGTGAAGGAAAGACACCGACACCATATGGAGCAGTACTGGCCGGTCTTCTTTACTGGTATGGCCATCGAATTTGCTTGTCTACTATTTGTCCATCCGACCATGTTCACTCTAGTAGTCTGTCTCAAGACTACAGTATGTACGGCAATGTGGTTCGTCCAGGGCCCGAGTGCAGCCACTCCCGTATCGACCATCACTCAACCTAAAGCGACCAGACCTGCGACGAACGAACCTCCGTCAAGAGGCGAGGTCCCCGTAAGCCGGTCTCCTGGATGTTGATATGGCTGATGAACTAGTCGGGCACCGGAGAACGCTCAGCAGAGGAAAAACAAAAGGCAGAAATAGTGAATAAAATGCGAGCAAAGGGCTACAAGAGCTCAACTGCGTGTAAAGTCATTGTGGATCGAATTATGAACCAGAAGGGTGCCACACCCGAACAGAAGAAAGCGTCGATCGACACACTCCTCAAAGCAAGTCCGGAGGAGAAGGAGGAACACGAGAAAGCAGCCAAGGAGTACAAGGAGAAGATGGACAAGGAGAGGAAGAAGAAGAAAAAGGGACAGTAGAAGCCAAAGAGTTACCCGACGACTCAGCCGTGAAGCTTTGTATTGAAAGGCCATTGTCGATGCGAGCATTATCTGCACTGCAGACATCTGAGTCTTTGCTCGCAAGACAGCTCTCTGTGATGAGGTCCCGCTGAAAGATCTACCTGTTGATGCTATTTAGGTGCGCGTAGCACATACAGGACCAGGAAGGGGCCTTCGGCAATACACAACAGGAGTCGGCAGGGGATCTAACCTTAAGCTTCGATTGACCAGAGTGGTCGCCGGGTAGGCAGCAGCAAACGCGCCGGAGACAGTGCACAAGCCGGAGGTTGTGTTCCAGACTTGTCCGTTCAGGACTCGACATCAAAGCGCCACGTTTTGTACCTGGAAGGAATAACTTCTTCATCCGGCAGAACTCAGAATCCGGAGATTTCAGCGTCTAGAATAACGCAAATCAACCTCGAGACACAGTCCAGGGGAAGCAGACGTAATATCAAGGTGATGGCGGTTTGTCAAGCTGCATGGAGACTAGCGCGTTGCATCGTACCTGTTTACTGCCAGGTGGCGCGATTACAAGTCAAATGAGC
>Ga0265798_10003958_pt1 | contig 20765 bp, 20 predicted proteins | sample P3T30metagenome_FD_192430 | JGI IMG/M metagenome (GOLD analysis project Ga0265798, IMG submission 192430) | Plant litter microbial communities from East Loma Ridge, Irvine, California - P3 T30 | ecosystem: Environmental > Terrestrial > Plant litter > Unclassified | place: USA: California... | reverse complement strand
GCGCGTGCGTTCGGGTCTTGGGTCATACGGGACTTTCGCAACAGGTGGAGATGATGCGCACCGGCGCGGAAGGCGGCTCGATGGTCCGCCTTCGCGCAGGTGGCTTACTTGCTGTCTTTAGTGACGAGCGCCACCTTGGTCTCGACCATGCCGCCCAGCGTAGCCTGGGTCTTCTTCTCCGCCAGCGCCTTCAGCACGGTTTCGATGCCGAACACGGCCTGCTGCGAGCCGAACTGGTCGACGGTTGCCAGCACGCGGCCATCGGCAAGCATCGGCTTGATGGCGTTGATGTTGTCGTAGCCAACCACCTTGACCTTGCCCAGCTTGCCGGCCGCCTTGATCGCCGAGATGGCGCCGATGGCCATATTGTCGTTACCGCACAAGAACGCGGTGATGTTCGGATTGGCATTCAGCATCGCCGCGGCGACCGTATTGCCGGGTGCGATTTCCCACTGGCCCGACTGCACACCAATCACCTTGGCGCCGGCCGCCTTCATGGCGTCCTGGAAGCCCAGGGTGCGCTGCTGCGCGTTGTACGTCGTCGAGACACCCTCGATGATGCCGACCTGGTCGCCTGCCTTGATCTGCTTGGCGAGGAAGTCGCCGGCCAGTTTGGCGCCCTTGCGGTTATCCGGGCCGACGAACGGCACCGTGAAGCCCTTTTCCTTCAGCGCGGCCTCGTCGAGCTTGTTGTCGATGTTGACGACGATGATGCCGGCGGCGACCGCCTTCTTCAGCACCGGCACCAGCGCCTTCGAATCGGCCGGCGCGATCACCAGCGCGTTGACCTTCGAGACGATCATCTGTTCGACCAGCTTGATCTGCGCCGACGTGTCGGTCTCGTCCTTGATGCCGTTGGCCAGCAGGTCGTACTTGGCCGCGTTGGCCTTCTGGTGCGCCTTGGCGCCGTTTTCCATCGTCAGGAAGAACTCGTTGGCAAGCGACTTCATCACCAGCGCCACTTTCGGCTTGGCGGCGGTCTGCGCCATGGCGGGTACGGCAGGCAGCGCGCTGACGAGGACGGCGGCGGCGATCAGTTTCAGTCGGGTACGGGCGGTGTTCAAGGTCGGTCTCCTTCGAGTGCAAGCACGTCTGGGGTGCTTGTCGGCGTTTATCGGATAAAAGCGGGGCGCGCAAACGTTTGCGGATTGAATAATAGATCACGTTTTGTGAATTGAAAAGGAGTTTTCAGAAGAAGTTACGAAGTGGTGACGGCGCCGGCGAGCAACCGCAAGGGCGCCCGCGACCGCTGGCGCCGGCCAAGTCAGGGGATGTCCCAGACTGACCGGCGACGCCTCGGGATCGTCAGCTCGCATGGTCGTCTCCAACCAGCTCGCCAGCCGCGTTTGACAGAGTCAGACCAGCCAGCGATGATCTCGGGACACGTTACCGGCGAGCAGCAGCGAAGTCAGGCGAGCTGCATAGCTTCGGAGTTCAAATTGGGCAAAAATACCGTCGTGTTGCAGAGCATGAGATTGCTTCCCAAGGATGCATGGATATTGATTGGAGCGTCGACCTTTGGCCTGCTCTGCTTGTTTGTCGACGATAACCGGTTGGGGTTTGGCCCAGTCGGACAGGTGGGTACAGCGCTACTGGCGGCGGTGATGGCCGTAGTGGGTATGCTGAATCTGCTCCCCGAGCGATACTTTCTCTACGGGGTTGAACTGAAGGATGATGGATTTGTCTTTCATCATCAGCTCAGAAGGACCAGATTCATCAGGTATGAGTCCATTTATCGGATCGTGGCAAGTGCAATGATCGACGGCACAGGCGAATCCGTGTGCACGCTCCTTGTGATGTCCTCGGACGGTAACGCCAGACTTGACGAGAAAATTCTCTACGGCACCGAAATTCTCGAGACGTTGAAGTCTTTGCCCGGATTCGACAAGCAGGCCTGGTCCGACTCGAATGTGCCTGAGGATTCGCTACTCTATTCGACCATTGCAAAGAGAACGGTAATTTTCGAGAAGAAATAGGAGCGGATCTAGAACCGCAGAGGCGTTTGCGCCGAAATCGCCTAGTCGAGTCCGTGCAGAGAACGTTCCAGCTTCCGCCCAACTTGTCGCGGGAACAATGGATTGGTGAACCTACGGCATCGAGGCAGCCTGACCAGGTCCACATGCGCATGTTTTAAGTCGCCAGACTGATGGCGCAGATCGTGCAGATATTATGGCTTGTCCACTTCGGCCCGCACTGGATTGGCAGGGTCGCTGCTCCACTCGAGCCAACCGCCGTCATAGACGCTGATACGCGGCCAGCCGAGTATCCACGCGTAGAAAAACGCCAGTGACGCGCGCCAGCCGGTGCCGCAATAGAACGCGGTCTCGAGTCCGGCATGAATGCCCTGCTCGCGCCACATGGCTTCGATGACAGTGCCGGGCAGCATGCAGCCGGCGGCGTCATGGTAATCGCTCATGCTGTTGACGTCGCCCTCGCGGCCCGCCCTGCCCCAGCGTGCGCCAGGGATGTCGCCGCGCGCGGAGATGTAGCTGTAGCCCGATGTCGCACCCGTGTGTTCGCTCCACGTGCGGATGCTGACCAACGCGGCGTCGTCGCGCGCCAGCAAGCGGCTGGCCTGCGCCGTGTCGATCAGTAAGTCTGGACGGCGGGGGAACGGCGCGCCGAACGTGCCGGCAGGTGGCGGTGCGACGGCGGGGCCGCTTGCGACCGGGCGACCCTCGGCACACCAGCGGGCAAAGCCGCCATCGAGCAGCCGCACGTCGGTCACGCCCGCGTACAGCATCAAGTGGGCCGCGCGTGCCGCTGCCAAGGTATTACGTCCATACAGGATGACCGTGGTGTCGTACCGGATGCCGAGACGGCGCAGCGCCGCCAGCAGGACCTCGTCGGGCACCTTGTTGAACAGCGGCGCCCTTTCCAGCTCGCTTGTGTCGAGGTAGATGGCCGATGGGATGTGAGCGGCAAGGTATTGCGTGTGGCCGTCGCATCCCACTTCGATCACGCGCGCATCCGCCGCTTGCCGCGCCAGACACGCGGGCGCCACCAGCTGGTGCGGCCGGGCCAGGTCGATAGAGAACGACGGTGAGGTAATGAAGTATTCGCGTGGCAAGGCTTGGCTGTTTCCGCTGGCGGCTGAGCGACGGGTCCAGCGCCGCAGGCATGGTAATGGCAGCCGGCGTATCGTGCAAGGATATCGCGCCGCCGCTACAGCTTGGATGGAAACGCATGCTGGCGTGGGGCGGAGTTGGCGCGAAATGTCGAGCCATTCCAGTCGAAGCGCTGGCACACCAACTGCCAGTGACCGTCCATCTGGCTGATGTCATAAGTGTGGTAGGAGCGACCCTGCTCGCGATGTGACGGCATCTTCGCCGACGATCCCGACATGATCTGCACGAATGCGCGCGACTTGAGCCGCTGCGCAATTTTGGTCACCTCGTCGGCAACGGCACGCAGCCGCTTGCGGTCGGCCATCGACAGTGCCGTGCTGATTCGCTTCTGGATGCGCTTCAGTTCATCCGGCTCCAGCGCGGAGGCACCGGCTTCCCCCAGATCACGCACCAGCCGCTCGACATTGCGCCGCAATTCCTCTGGCTTCTCAAGGCCGGCCAGCAGCATACGGAAGACCTGGTCGGCCAACTCGTCGTGATCGACCGCCGGGCCCTCGCCCGATGACGACCGCTTGCGCTTGAAAGCGGCAGCGATAATCTGGACAAGCCGGCCTATCGATTTGCCCACATACTGGCCGCTCTCGTTGACGAACTGGATAGGCAGCGACTCCAGTCCGATCAGACGCCTGAAATAATTGAGCATATGGCGTTCGACGGCGCGTTTGTCGAAGTGGTCGCCATAGTCGTGAACGCCGAATGACGGTACATGCTTGTGCCCGCACAGCAGTACGTCGAAGTCGGACAGTGCGATGTTCTGGAAGACGATATCGCGGTGCTGGATGCGCATGAAGTAGTCGCTTTTTTTCTCCGGCGGCTCGAAGAGGTAATGATGCATCACGAGTATCTTCAAACTTTTTGCGAAGGTCTCCTTGGCGATTGCCTCATCACGGCCCGGCGGCACAAGGTTCCCGTGCATGCCGCTGTCATGCCACTCGAGCAGTTTTTCGGTCTGGCGGACCGTCAGTTTGCCCTTTGCCAGCGCATCGTAGCGCAGTACGCCGAACGGCGATTCCGAGCCGTCGTCGGTATCGCCGAGGAAGCACGAATCGACGAACGCGATATACAGACCGGCACCGCCCTTCTCGATCCAGGCAAAGTTACAGCCCGATTCCGGCATTGCGTGCTGTGGGAACGCGAAATTATAGTTTTCGATGGAACGTTGCCTGCGGTCGAGCAGACTTCCATGATCGCTGCCGGCGTTCCACGCATCATGGTTACCCGGGACGATACCGAGACGTCGTTCCTCAAGTCCCAGCCCCGTATGCTCTCCACCGCCGATGGGGATGGATTTGAACAGCCAACCATTGGCCATGATCAGACTCTGGCTGTCACCCTTGTTGCTGATATCCCCGGAGACGACCAGGATATCCATGTCGTCCGTGGCCGTGATGCTTTGCTGCAGCCCTTGCAGGTGCTTGATCGAATGGGTATGGTGATCCTTGCTCTGGTCGCTACCGCTGGAAAAATGCAGGTCGGAGATGTGGGTCAATCGGAACGAGGATGCACTGTCCATGGAACGCTCCGCAATAAGTGTTTTCTCCATGATCGGTAGCGCGCACGTTTTACGCAAGTGCGACAGACGGTATTCACCCGCTCTGTGTAACAAAAGCCACCCAGCCATACGTGCTCGGTTGGCTGCCCACGCAGCCCCAGTCGTGCCAATGCAAAAAGGGCAGCCACATCGGCTGCCCTTCTTCAATATGGAGCGGGAGAAGAGTCTCGAACTCTCGACCTCAACCTTGGCAAGGTTGCGCTCTACCAACTGAGCTACTCCCGCATGGAGCTTTTACTGCTGCTTTTACTGCCGCATGTACAGCTTAAACCGTGGAGGCGAGGACGGGAGTCGAACCCGTCTAGACGGCTTTGCAGGCCGCTGCATAACCGCTTTGCTACCTCGCCAGAGGAAACTTTTACTACCCAAGCCTCAGCGCGGTTAACCGCTGCGACCTTCGAATTCTGGAGCGGGAGAAGAGTCTCGAACTCTCGACCTCAACCTTGGCAAGGTTGCGCTCTACCATCTGAGCTACTCCCGCTTGGTGTGGTGCTACTTGCATGCTGCTCCGGTCTTTCGACTGGAGCGGGAGAAGAGTCTCGAACTCTCGACCTCAACCTTGGCAAGGTTGCGCTCTACCAACTGAGCTACTCCCGCATTTCAGGAACCGCATTATCGCAGAATCATCATCAGATGCCCAGCGAATTGTTGACACTTTGCTCGCAAAATCTGGAGCGGGAGAAGAGTCTCGAACTCTCGACCTCAACCTTGGCAAGGTTGCGCTCTACCAACTGAGCTACTCCCGCATTACTTTCGACTACCGTTTTTTGCTGCGTTGTCATCAACAACAGGCCAGCATTATAGAGCATGGAATCGGACTGTCAAGGGCAATGTTGCATTCAGTTCAGCTCAGTTCAGCGTCCCCGACTTTTCCTTGATCAGCGGCCACGCCTTCTTCAGGTAGTACAGCATTGACCAGACCGTCAGCACGGCGGCCAGCCACAGCAGCTTCTCGCCCCAGAAGCGCGTGTCGATCGCGCCCAGGATCACGTCGTAGTACAGCAGCGCGGGGATGGCCGTCATCTGCGCGGCCGTCTTGATCTTGCCGATCGAATTCACGGCCACCGATTTCGACGCACCCAGCTGCGCCATCCATTCGCGCAGCGCGGAGATGGTGATCTCGCGGCCGATGATGATGAAGGCGAGGATGGCGTTGCAGCGGTCCAGCTGCACCAGCACGAGCAGCGCGCCGGCCACCATCAGCTTGTCCGCGACGGGGTCGAGGAAGGCGCCGAACGCCGACGTCTGGTTCCAGCGGCGGGCCAGGAAGCCATCGAACCAGTCGGTGATCGCGGCCACGATGAAGACGAGCGTGGCGGCCAGGTTGCGGTCCTCGAGCGGAAGCCAGCCGGGGGGAAGGTAGAACACACCCACGACCAGGGGAATGAGCGCGACGCGCAACCAGGTCAGCAGGATCGGGATATTGAAGGGCATAGAGGCGGCGGCTTGTGAAATTTTAATAATGCGCCGCTAGTCTACCCTGTGGCTGCCCCTAATGCCAGTAAGCACGATTCGTTAAAGCTGTTATCAGTGCAGGCGGCGGTAAATCTCTTCCGCCAGCTTGCCGGAAATGCCCTCGACCGACATCAGGTCCTCGACGCTCGCATTGACCACGCCACGCAGGCCGCCAAAGCGGGCCAGCAGGCGCTGGCGGCGCTTGGCGCCGATGCCTTCGATCTCCTCCAGCTGCGACGTCTGGCGCGCCTTGGCGCGCTTGGCGCGCATGCCAGTGATGGCGAAGCGGTGCGCCTCGTCGCGGATCATCGCCACCAGCATCAGCGCGGCCGATTCCTTGCCCAGCTCCTGCGGCGCGCGGCCATCGACGAAGATCAGCGTCTCCAGGCCCACGCGGCGGCCCTCGCCTTTCGCCACGCCGACGATCAGGCTGATGTCCAGCCCCAGCTCGACGAACACCTGGCGCGCCATCTCGACCTGGCCCTTGCCGCCGTCGATCAGCACGATGTCCGGCATGACGCCGTCGCCGTTGGCCACTTTTTCATAACGGCGCATCAGGACCTGGCGCATCGCGGCGTAATCGTCGCCCGGCGTGATGTCGTTGATGTTGTAGCGGCGGTATTCGCCGTTCTGCATGGCGTGATGGTGGAAGACCACGCACGACGCCTGCGTCGCCTCGCCCATCGTGTGGCTGATGTCGAAGCACTCGACGCGCAGCGCATCCATGTCCTCGCACTCGATCCCCAGCGCATCGACCAGCGCGCGCGTGCGCGACTGCTGCGAGCCCTGTTCCGACAGCAGCCGGGCCAACGAGATCTCGGCGCCCTTCTGCGCCAGCTCCAGCCATTGACGGCGCTGGCCCTGCGGCTGGAACAGCAGATTGATGCGATGGCCGCACTGCTCCTGCAGCGCGATCATCAGCTCCGGCTGGTCGAACTCGATGTTCAGGATCAGCACCCCCGGAATCGTTTTTTCCGTGTAATGCTGGACGAGGAAGGCGGCCAGCACCTCGACCTCGATGGCCTGCTCCGCCACGCTCTCCGCATCCGTCACATGCGTCGGGAAGTACGCGCGATCGCCCAGGTGACGGCCGCCGCGCACCATCGCCAGGTTGACGCAGGCGCGGCCGCCCTGCACCACCACGGCGATGATGTCGACGTCCGCGTCGCCCGTCGTCTCCATGCTTTGCTGGTGCAGCACTTTCGACAGCGCCTGGATCTGGTTGCGCACACCCGCCGCCTGCTCGAACTTCAGGTCCATCGCGAAGCCGTGCATCTTCTTCTCCAGCTCCTCCATCACCTCGTTGGTGCGGCCGCGCAGGAAGCGCGCGGCGTTGTTGACGTCCGTGCGGTAGTCCTCGGCGGCGATGGCATTGACGCATGGGGCGCTGCAGCGGCCGATCTGGTTCAGCAGGCAGGGGCGCGTCCGGTTCTGGTAGACGCTGTCCTCGCACGTACGCAGGCGGAAGACGCGCTGCAGGATCTGCATCGATTCCTTGACGGCCCACGCGGACGGAAACGGTCCGAAGTACTGGTTTTTCTTGTCCACCGCGCCGCGGTAGTACGCCATGCGCGGAAACTCGTCGCCAGTGAGCTTCAGGTACGGATACGACTTATCGTCGCGGAACAGGATATTGAAGCGCGGCTGCAGCGACTTGATCAGGTTATTTTCCAGGATCAGCGCTTCGGCTTCGCTGTGCGTCACCGTCGTCTCCAGGCGCGCGATGCGTTCGACCATCATCGCGATGCGCGGGCTGGAATGGTTCTTCTGGAAGTAGCTGGAGACGCGCTTTTTGAGGTCGCGCGCCTTGCCGACGTACAGGACCTTGTCCTCGGCGTCGAAGTAGCGGTACACGCCCGGCAGGTTGGGGAGTTTCGCCACGGTGGCGAGCACCTGCTCGCGCGCCGTGATCGATGGTTGCATCGGTTCTGTCATTCGCTCTGCTGTTCCACGACCGCGAAGGCGACCGCGTAATCCTCTTCATCGCTGACGGAGACCTGGGCCGTCAGCCGGTTCGCTTGCATATAGTCCTTCAGTGCCCCGTCCCAGACAAACGCAGGCTTGCCGTTGTCGGCATTGAGCAGCTGGGCCGCCGGCCATGTCATGGGAGCGCGCAGGCCGATGCCCAGTGCCTTCGACAGCGCTTCCTTGGCCGCGAAGCGCGTCGCCACGTAGCGCACGCCGCGCTGCGGATGGCCGGCCGCGCGGGCGCGGTAGACCTCCATCTCCTGCGGCCCCAGGATCCGCTGCGCGAAGCGTTCGCCGTGCCGCGCCAGCGCTTGCGCGATGCGCGGGATCTTGCAGATGTCCGTGCCGACGCCGTGGATCATCGCGCTCCGAGCCGCGTCGCCACCATGATCGCCTTCATCTCGCGCACGGCGTTCTCCCAGCCGACAAACACGGCGTGGCCGACGATGGCGTGGCCGATGTTCAGTTCCGCGATGTCGGGAATCGCCGCGATGGCCTGCACGTTCGTGTAGTGCAGGCCGTGGCCCGCGTTGACCTTCAGGCCGTGCTGCACGCCCCAGCGCACGCCGCGCTTGACGCGTTCCAGTTCTTCCAGTTGCGCGTCGCCTTGCGCATCGGCGTAGGCGCCCGTGTGCAGCTCGATGACGGGCGCGCCGACATCCGCCGCGGCCGCGATCTGCGCCTCGTCCGCATCGATGAACAGGCTGACGCGGATGCCTTCGCCCTGCAGCTGCTTGACCGCCTTCGAGACCTCGGCATGGAAGCGCACGACATCGAGGCCGCCTTCCGTCGTGATCTCCGTGCGCTTTTCCGGCACCAGGCAGACGTCCGCCGGCCGGATGCGGCAGGCGAAGTCGATCATCTCCTGCGTCACGGCCGCTTCCAGGTTCATGCGCGTCATCAGCTGGGGCGCCAGCGCAATCACGTCCGCATCCTTGATGTGGCGGCGATCTTCGCGCAGGTGCAGCGTAATGCAGTCGGCGCCGGCCTGCTCGGCCAGCAGCGCGGCGCGGATCGGGTCGGGATAAGCGGTGCCGCGCGCATTGCGCAGCGTGGCGACGTGGTCGATGTTGACGCCCAGGTCGATGACGGGTCCGGCGGGATGGAGGAAGCTCATATTGTTGTTTTCTACAGTTGCATGAGGTCGATGAGAATCTGGCGGGTGTTCAGCGGCGCACCGTTCAGGTGGTGCGCCAGCAGGAAGCGCATCAGCTGCTTGCTCTGGGCCTGCGTGACGGGGTCCTGGTAGTCATCGCGCTCCATGTCGAGCAGCGTCTTGCCTGCCACGCGCGGCGCCGTGTCGTCCGCCAGCACGGGGCGCGGCCCGCGCTCGGGCTCCACCACGTACTGTACATCGGCCAGCACCTTCGTGCGCGTCGTCGTGCAGCGCGTAAGATCGGCGGCGACGCCCGTCTCCTTAAGTAAGGCCGTTTCGAACTTCCGCAAGACGATGGGCGGCGATTCATTGTGCGCCAGCTGGTTCAGCGTCGCCACGTAATGGTTGAACAGCGCGGGATGGGCGTCGTCGCGCGCCAGCAGCTTGACAAGGAGCTCGTTCAGGTAGAAGCCGCACAGCAGCGCCGTCTTCTCCAGCGGCAGCATGCCGCCGACCCAGTCGGCATCCGTCAAGGTGCGCAGCTCGTTCTTGCCCGTCCAGCCAGCGGAGAGCGGCTGGAACGTCTGCAGCACCCCGCGCAGCTGCGAATGCGGCCGCTTCGCGCCCTTGGCAATCAGCGCCACGCGGCCGAAGTCGCGCGTCATCAATTCGACGATAAGGCTGGTTTCCTTGTACGGATAGCTGTGCAGCACGAAAGCCGGCTGGCCGTGCACGCGGGTGCCGACGGTGCGGGGCGGCGGGCGTTTGCGGATGGCCCCAGTTTCGGAAACCGCCACCGGCTGAGGTGTAACCTCGTAGGGCACGGACCGCTCGCGTACCACCATTGCCGAGCTTGTGTCCACCATGGGGTCACACCCCAAGGTGGACACGGGCTGAGCTGTTGTTGGCTCGGCCGTTGGGCGGCGTTTCGCCATCGGTTTATTCGTAGCCGTATGCGCGCAGGCCGGCTTCGTTGTCGGCCCAGCCGGATTTTACTTTGACCCAGATCTCGAGGTAGACGGGGCCGCCGAACAGGCGTTCCATGTCCAGTCGGGACTGGCTGGAGATTTCCTTCAGGCGCGCGCCCTTGTTGCCGATGATCATTGCCTTGTGGCCGTCCCGTTCGACGAGGATCGCGGCAAACACGCGGCGCAGGTCGCCTTCCTGCTCGAACTGCTCGATCAGCACCGTGCTGCTGTACGGCAGCTCGTCGCCGACAAAGCGGAACAGCTTTTCGCGGACGATCTCGGAGGCGAGGAATTTCTCGCTGCGGTCCGTGATGTCGTCCTCGCCGAAGATCGGGTCGTTTTCCGGCAGCAGGCGCTTGATCTCGTTCTGCAGGCCGTCCAGCTGGAAGCGCAGCTTGGCCGACACGGGCACGACAGCGGCGAAATCGAACTTCGACGCCACCTGCTGCGCGAACGGCAGCAGCACGGCCTTGTCCTTCATCCGGTCGGACTTGTTGATGACGAGGATGACGGGCACGTTTTTCGGCAGCAGATCCACCACCTGCTGGTCGGCCGGGCCGAACGTGCCCGCTTCCACCAGGTACAGGATGACGTCGGACGAATCCAGCGTGTTGGTGACGGTCTTGTTCAGCGTCTTGTTCAGCGCGTTCGAGTGACGCGTCTGAAAGCCCGGCGTGTCGACGTAGATGAACTGGGCATCGGGAACGGTCTGGATGCCGGTGATGCGGTGGCGCGTCGTCTGCGCCTTGCGCGACGTGATGCTGACCTTGGCGCCGATCAGCGTGTTCATCAACGTCGATTTGCCCACGTTCGGGCGGCCGACGATGGCGATATAGCCGCAACGGAATGCGGTGGCGGGTGCGTCTGTCATGATTGAATCTCGGTTATTTGTTGGCGAGCTTGGTTTCCGCCGGGTCGGTCTGGACCGTGGCGATGCCCGCCAGCTTCAGCTGGGCGGCGCGGGGCTTGGTCTTGCGCGCAGTCGCGGCCGGTGCACGCATCATGGCCTGCTCGGCCACTTCCAGCGCCAGCTTGGCCGCGGCCTGTTCGCCGGCACGGCGGCTGCCGCCCCGGCCGTAGACCTGGATGCCCAGTTTGGGCACCAGGCATTCGATTTCGAACTCCTGGCTGTGCGCGGCGCCATGGGTGGCGACGACGTTGTACAGCGGCAGGGAGATTTTTTTGCTCTGCAGGAATTCCTGCAGCAGGGTCTTGGCATCCTTGCCCAGGGTACGGGGATCGACGGAGTCAAGGATCGGGATATAGAACGAGCGCACGACCTTGGCGGCCGCATCGAAGCCGGCATCGAGGAAGATCGCGCCCAGCAGCGCTTCCAGCGTATCGGCCAGGATCGACGGCCGGCGGAAGCCGCCGGACTTCAGTTCGCCCTCCCCCAGGCGCAGGAACTGCGACAGCTCGAGCTTCTGGGCGATTTCAAACAGCGACTGCTGCTTGACGAGGTTGGCACGCAGGCGCGACAGGTCGCCTTCGTCGATGGCGTTGTAGCGGTCGTACAGGATCGACGCGACGGCGCAGTTCAGGATCGAGTCGCCGAGGAATTCCAGGCGTTCGTTATGCAGACTGCTGTGGCTGCGATGCGTCAGGGCCTGCTGGAGCAATCCCGCATCCTGGAACGTGTGGCCTAGCCGAGTCTGCAATAACTGTAAATTCATCGTTGAGTTGTTTCCTGTCATTCCGCCCGCGCGGCGGGTGCGTTCCTGGCGGTCGAGCCGCTGTATTCCAGCAGCAGGCTGGCCGGTCCGACCAGGTGGATCTTGCGGTCATACGCAAACGATACCTCCTGCTCGCCGTTGACCCGCTCGACCGTCAGGTCGCGGCCCGCGATGGATGTGATGTAGTTGGCTTCCGCGCTGCGATCGAACGACGCGCGGACTTCCTGTGGCGTGCTGCCCGCCGCCTTCGCCTTGACGATGGCATTGGTGACGGCCCGATACTCCGTATACGCCGGCAGGATGCGCATCGCCAGCAGGCCGATCACGCCGAGCAACGCCAGCGCCACGATCAGTCCCGTCAGCGATATGCCGCGTTGCCTGCTGCGAAGGATCGGCATTGCCACTCCTTATTGAATGCCGCCGATGCGGCGCGGGTTCGACAGGTTCATCCACACTGCGACCGCCTTGCCGACGATATTCTTGTCCGGCACGAAACCCCAGTAGCGGCTGTCCGCGCTGTTGTCGCGGTTGTCGCCCATCATGAAATAATTGCCGGCCGGAACCGTGCAGGTAAAGCCTTCGCTCGTGTACGTGCAGGCTTCCTTGTTCGGGAACTCGCGCACGTCGCCCAGGTTCAGCGTCGGCGCGCGGTCGTCGTTCAGGATGCGGTGCTCTACACCCGTCAGGTTTTCCTTGAACTGCTTCTTGTAGACGAGGCTTTCGTCGTCCAGGTAATCGTCCTGCGCGGCATAACTGACGGGTTTACCGTTAACCGTCAGTTTCTTGCCTTCGTAAGTGATCTTATCACCAGGCACGCCAACGACGCGCTTGATGTAATCCTGGCTCATGTCCATCGGGTACTTGAACACCATCACGTCGCCCCGCTGCGGGTCGTTGATCTGGATGATCTTCTGGTTGACGATGGGCAGGCGGATGCCGTACGTGAACTTGTTCACGAGGATCAGGTCGCCCACCAGCAACGTCGGCACCATCGACGACGACGGAATCTTGAACGGCTCGAACAGGAACGAGCGCAGCACGAAGACCAGCGCGATGACGGGGAAGAAGCTGCCCGAGTACTCGATCCAGGTCGGCTGGCGCAGGTGTTCCGCTTCCAGCTTTTCGCGCGCGTTCTGCTGCGTGTCGAGGCGGATGCCGTCGGCCGTCAGCTTGGCCGTGCGGGCGTCGTACTCGGCCAGCGCCCGGTCGGCGGCGGCACGGCGCTGCTTCGACAGCACGAACACATCCAGCACCCAGATGATCCCCGTGACCACCATCAGCACGAACAGGATCAGCGCGAAATTGCCCAGGATACTTTGCATCGTCATTTTTCTTCCACGGTAAGGATTGCCAGGAATGCCTCTTGCGGGATCTCGACGGAACCCACCTGCTTCATGCGCTTCTTGCCGGCCTTCTGCTTCTCCAGCAGTTTCTTCTTACGGGAGATGTCGCCGCCGTAGCACTTCGCCAGGACGTTCTTGCGCAGCGCCTTGACGTTCTCGCGCGAGATGATGTTGGAACCGATCGCGGCCTGGATTGCCACGTCGAACATCTGGCGCGGGATCAGTTCCCGCATTTTCGCGGCCACGGCACGGCCGCGGTACGGCGCATTGGCGCGGTGCACGATGATCGCCAGCGCGTCGACCTTCTCGCTGTTGATCAGCATGTCGACCTTGACGACGTCCGCCGCGCGGTATTCCTTGAACTCGTAGTCCATCGACGCATAGCCGCGCGACGTGGATTTGAGCTTGTCGAAGAAGTCCAGCACGATCTCGGCCATCGGCATTTCATAGATCAGCTTGACCTGGCGGCCGTGGTAGGCCATGTCCATCTGGATACCGCGCTTGGCGATACACAGCGTGATGACGGAACCCACGTACTCCTGCGGCATGTACAGGTTGACGGTAACGATCGGCTCGCGCACTTCCGTGATGTGCGACGGGTCCGGCATGCGCGACGGGTTGTCCACGTTCATGACGGTGCCGTCGCGGCGCTCGACTTCGTAGACAACGGTCGGCGCCGTCGTGATCAGGTCCATGTCGAACTCGCGCTCGAGACGTTCCTGCACGATTTCCATGTGCAGCAGGCCCAGGAAGCCGCAGCGGAAGCCGAAGCCCAGCGCCTGCGACACTTCCGGCTCGTACATCAGCGCGGCGTCGTTCAGTTTCAGTTTTTCCAGCGAGTCGCGCAGCGCGTCGTACTGGTTCGCTTCGACCGGGAACAGGCCGGCAAACACTTGCGGCTGGACTTCCTTGAAGCCCGGCAGCGGCGCTTCGGCCGGCTTGGTAGCGGACGTGATCGTGTCGCCCACGCGGGCCACTTTCAGTTCCTTGATGCCGGCGATGACGAAGCCCACCTGGCCGGCCGACAGTGTCGGCAGCGACACGGAACGTGGCGAGAAGATGCCGATGTCTTCGACCAGCTGCACGGAGTCGGTCGCCATCAGGCGGATCTTTTCCTTCGGCTTCATCGTGCCGTTGACAACGCGCACCAGCATGACGACGCCAACATACGGGTCGTACCACGAGTCGATGATCAGCGCCTGCAGCGGCGCTTCCGGGTCGCCCTTCGGCGGCGGCACCTTGGCGATGATCGATTCCAGCACGTCCTCGACGCCCAGGCCCGTCTTGGCGGAGCAGTGCACGGCGTCGCCGGCTTCGATGCCGATGACGTCCTCGATCTCCGAAATCGCATTCGGCGGATCGGCGTTCGGCAGGTCGATCTTGTTCAGCACGGGGACGACTTCGACGCCCAGGTCCAGCGCCGTGTAGCAGTTCGCCACGGTCTGCGCTTCCACACCCTGGGAGGCGTCAACGACCAGCAGCGCGCCTTCGCAGGCGGACAGCGAACGGCTCACCTCGTACGAGAAGTCGACGTGGCCCGGCGTGTCGATCAGGTTCAGGTTATAGATCTGACCGTCGCGCGCCTTGTATTTCAGCGCCGCCGTCTGGGCCTTGATGGTGATGCCGCGCTCGCGTTCCAGATCCATCGAATCGAGCACCTGCGATTCCATCTCGCGGTCCGACAGGCCGCCACAAAGCTGGATGATGCGATCCGCCAGCGTGGATTTGCCATGGTCGATGTGGGCGATGATGGAAAAATTGCGAATGTTGTTCATTAAATTAAAAACGTATCAGACGACAGCAATACAAAAAGCGCTCTGGGGCCGGGGCCCTGGCGAGCGCTTTGAGAAACCTCGAACACCGGTGCGACGGCTGTGCCGCGCACGCATGGAAACGAAAGCTAGGAGAACCCTCCGCATTTTACCGGATTTCAGAGGGGAAAGCCCGAATTCTGACGTATCCGGCGCGAAAAGATGCAACTCTGCAAAGACTCAGCCTTGCAGAATGGCCTTGACCTTCTCCTCGTCGAGGAAGTAATGGCACAGCTCCGGCCCGTCCGGGTCGGCAAACAGCACCGGCACCAGCTCGTCGAAGCGCTCGACCAGCGCGGGGTCCGCATCGACGTCGATGACCTCGACGGTGAACGGCCGCCCGGGCGTCTGCAATGCGTTGAGGGCGTCCAGCATGTCCTGGCACAGGTGGCAGTAGCTGCGGGAATACAGCGTGAATCGGTGCATGGGTTGGTGGGCTGAGCAGCAGGAGGGAGCCCGCGGCGGGCTCCCTGCCTGTCTTATCGTGCGCTCGGGCGCAGCGCCACGAACTGCGACACGTCGCCGCGGCGCACCAGCACGACCGACGGCTTCTTCGGATCGAGCTTGGCCACCAGCGCGGCAAACTGCTTCGTGTCGACGATGGCCACATTGTTCAGCTGCAGCAGCACGTCGCCCTGGCGCAGGCCGGCACCGGCCGCCACGCCTTCCGTCGCCTCGACCTTGACGCCGCCGGCAACGCCCAGCTCCTTCTTCTCGGCGGCCGCCAGGTCGCTGACCTTGAAGCCCAGCGCGTTGGCGGCGCCCTCCGCTTTCGGCTTGCTGCGCTCGCCGCCCTTGCCGCCCACGGCCGGCTGGTCGGATTCGCGCTCGGCCACGACGATCGGCAGGTCCACCAGCGAGCCGGTGCGCCAGACGGTGATCGTGGCCTTGGTGTTCGGCGTCGTATTGCCCACCAGGCGCGGCAGGTCGGACGACTTGGCGATCTCCGTGCCGTTGAACTTGACGATGATGTCGCCCGGCTTCAGGCCGGCCTTGGCGGCCGGTGCGCCCGGCTCCACCTGCGACACCTCGGCGCCGCGTGCGCCCTTCAGGCCCAGCGATTCGGCCACTTCGCGGCTGACTTCACCGACGGAGACGCCGATCCGGCCGCGCGTCACCTTGCCGGATTTCTTCAGCTGGTCGGCCACGCGCATGGCCTCGTCGATCGGCACGGCAAACGAGATGCCGTTATAGCCGCCCGACAAGGTGGCGATCTGCGAGTTGATGCCGATGACTTCGCCACGCATATTGATCAGCGGACCGCCCGAGTTGCCCGGGTTGACGGCCACGTCGCTCTGGATCAGCGGCAGGTATTCGCCCGTGTCGCGCGACTTGGCGGAAATGATGCCGGCCGTGACGGTGTTCTCCAGGTTGAACGGCGAGCCGATGGCGATGACCCATTCGCCGACGCGGATCTTGCTCGGGTCGCCCATCGTCAGCGACGGCAGCTTGCCGCCGTCGATCTTCAGCAGCGCCACGTCGGTGCTCACGTCCGAGCCCAGCACCTTGGCCTTGAACTCGCGCTTGTCCGTCAGGGTCACGTAGACTTCGTCCGCGCCAGCCACGACGTGCGCATTGGTCATCACATAGCCATCGGCGGAAATGATGAAGCCGGAACCGACGCCGCGCTGCACTTCCTGCTCCTGCGGCACCGGACGGCGGTTGCCGCGTGGCGTCCCCTGGCCGCGCGGCGTCGGCATCTGGCCGCCGAAGAAGCGGCGGAAGAATTCCTGCATTTCATCCTGGTCCGGGCCGCCGTCCTGGTCGCGCATGCGCAGGCGCTCCGTCGTACGGATATTCACGACGGCGGGGCCGACCTTGTCGACCATGTCGCTGAAGTCCGGCAGGCCGGCCACGGCCGGCGCGGCCGCCTGGACGGGCGCCAGGCCAACGATTGCGGGAGCGAACAGGATACCCGCGCTGACCATCAGCGCCGACAAGGTTTTACTACCAGCAGAGAAATTGGTTTTCATAAGAAATAGTATGTTTTTTTTCGGTGGGTCGATGCCTGGCAAATCGCGCAGCTTCCAACATGGTAAGCGAAATCAGGCGTTGCAGCACACACAAGATGTTGCAAGAGGCTAGGAATTTCAAGGGGGGGAAAACGAGAGGATTCGGACGCACGGCGACGCCGGTTCTCCGGGGGTGTGGCGGGACGCCCTGCCGCGACCGGCGCGGCGACTGCCCTGCCGTTACCGCGTGCCGACAGCGGCCGGGGCGGCACTATCGCCCGGCGGCTGGGATTGCGGCGCCGATGGCGGCGAAGGTAGCGTTGATGACGTCGCCGATGACGTCGCCGATGATGGCGCAGATGACTGCGGCGGCTGGGACGGCTGCACCTGGGCCGGCGCCGGCGCCCCGGCGTGCGACAGCGCAGCCGCAGCATCGTCCGCCTCGGACGGGAACGCTTCGCGCGCAAGCCGCTCCGCCAGCCGGGCACGGGACCCGGCGCTGAGGCCGGCCCCGGCCGCGTCGGCACGCAGCACGTCGCCGATCAGCTGGTACGCGTGCCAGCGGGCGTGCCCGTCCGCACCGGCCAGTGCCGCCATGGTGAGCTCGACGTCGCAGTCGGGCAGCTCGCCATCCACCATCGCCGAGATGTTCTCCTGCAGTCGCGTCGTGTCCATGATGCCGCCGTTGTGATCGGAAATTACAAATGCATAACCAAGGTTCAGTGTCGACCGGCTACCAGCGCTTGTCAACCGGCACGTCCAGCAGCGGACGCAGCTTTTCCGCAATCACTTCCCGCGCCCGGTAAATCCGGCTGCGCACGGTGCCGATGGGACAGGACATGATGTCGGAAATCTCCTCGTAGCTCAGTCCTTCGATCTCGCGCAGCAGGATGGCCGTGCGCAGGTCGACAGGCAGCGCCTCCATCGCCGCGTTGACGGTCTCGGCGATCTGTTTGGTCGCCAGCATGGACTCGGGCGTGTTGATATCGCGCAGGCCGCCGCCTTCGCCCTCGCCCCGGGCTTCGGCCGCTTCGGCATCGGTGTGCGTCGATGTCGGCGCGCGGCGGCTTTGCGTGACCAGGTAATTCTTTGCCGTGTTGATGCCGATCCGGTACAGCCATGTATAGAACGCGGCATCGCCGCGGAAATGACGCAGGGCGCGGAACGCCTTGATGAACGTTTCCTGCACAACGTCCTCCGCTTCGGCCGGGTCGTGCACGATGCGCGCCACCAGGCGCAGCAGCCGGCGCTGATACTTCGACACCAGCAGGTCGAAAGCCTGCCGCTCACCAGCCTGGACTCGTTCGACCAGCAGCTGATCGCTTTCACGGTCTGTCGTCACCTTCTGCCCTCGGTGGCCTGCAGCAGGGGCGCTCATAATGCTATGAGCTGTCCCCCTGCAATTGGTTCAGGGGTTGCACGGATATTTTTTCGCGGGATCCGCCGCGCCCGGCACTTGCGACGTTGCGCGCTTCAGGCCGCAGGCGGGCCCTTTGCCGCGATGGCCCGCATCGCCAGGGCCACGCGCCTCAAGACGTCGGGCGCCACGGTATCCGGCAAGACGGGCAGCCAGAACACGGTGCCGTCGGCGCTGCGCAGGCGCAGCAGCAACAGCGCCGGCCACAGCGTGGAGCCGGGCATCAGCCAGACTTCCCGGCCCGCAGCGGCGAGCTCAGGGCCGTCCCGCGCATGTGCTGCAGCAGGCCCCACGTCGTTGCCTGCTTCGTTGCGCGCACTGTTCCGCTCTTTGCCCTGCTCTTTGCCCTGCTCTTTGCTCCGCGCGTTACTCTGGTATACCGCCAGCCGAATCCCGCCGACACCTGAAATATCAAGCCGCACGCCATTGACACCGCGGCGGCGGCAGGCACTGACAAAGACGGCACCGACCATGACGCACTGCGGCACCGGCTGGCGAAACGCGCCGGCCGCGGCCAGTACGAGCACGCACAGCAGCGCGTGCAGCCAGCGCAACTGGCGCGACGGACGGATGACAGCGGACACGGCGATCGACATCGGCATCTCTGACCTTCCTTGCGCTCCCGGCACAACGCCGGCCTGACGCACACAGCGCACGCCGGCATTGCGGATGCGCCCGATGCAATGCACCCGCGCCGGCAAGGTCGACGGCACAATCGGCCGCACACAGGCGCAGGTCGGCGCGCAACTGCAACAACAGCTATCGACGGGAATGAAAAAGAAGCGCCGGCCGGTTACCGGGCAGTCGGTCGAAGGAATGCTTCGAAAGAAGGAAAGCTTCGAACAACGGAGGAGAAATGACAAGGCGCGACATTGCTGCCGCGCCCTGGTCTCGCGGCGCTCACTCCGGTTAGACCGGAGTGAGCCGCGAAAAGTTCAAACGATTTTCAAGACGACGTAAAGCCGCCTCAGACCTTGCCGAAGACCAGGCTGCCGTTCGTTCCGCCGAAGCCGAACGAGTTCTTGACGGCGTACTGGATGTGCATCGGACGGGCAACGTTGGCGCAGAAGTCCAGGTCGCATGCCGGGTCCTGATTGGTCAGGTTGATCGTCGGCGGCGCCACCTGGTGGTGGATCGCCAGCACGGTCAACACCGCTTCCAGGCCGCCCGCGCCACCCAGCAGGTGGCCCGTCATCGACTTGGTGGAGCTGACAACCATGTTTTTCGCGTGCTCGCCGAACGTGCGCTTGATGCCCACCACTTCGGCCACGTCGCCCTGCGGCGTCGAGGTACCGTGCGCGTTCAGGTACTGCACTTCGTCCGGATTGATGCCGGCGTTCTTCAGCGCGGACACGGTGGCCTTGCTGCCGCCGCTGCCGTCTTCCAGCGGCGACGTCATGTGGTACGCATCGGCGCTCATGCCGAAGCCATGCAGCTCGGCGTAGATCTTCGCGCCGCGTGCTTTCGCGTGTTCGTACTCTTCCAGCACCATGACGCCGGCGCCCTCGCCCAGCACGAAGCCGTCGCGCTCGCTGTCCCATGGACGGGAAGCGGCTGCCGGATCGTCGTTGCGCGAAGACAGCGCACGGGCCGTGGCGAAACCGCCCAGGCCCAGCGGCGACACGGTGGCTTCGGCACCGCCAGCGATCATGACGTCGGCATCGCCGTATTCGATCAGGCGCGCCGCCGCACCGATGCTGTGCAGACCGGTAGTGCAGGCGGTCACGATGGCCAGGTTCGGGCCACGCATGCCGTATTTGATCGAGAGGTTACCGGAGATCATGTTGATGATCGAAGCCGGTACGAAGAACGGGGAAATGCGGCGCGGACCGCGCTTGTCGTAGTCCGCTTTCTGCTCTTCGATCATCGGCAGGCCGCCGATGCCCGAGCCGATGATCACGCCGATGCGGTCGGCGTTCTCTTCGGTGACGACCAGACCGGAATCCTGGATCGCCTGGATGCCCGCTGCCATGCCGTAATGGATGAACGTATCCATATGGCGGGCTTCCTTGGCGTCGAGATACTGCTCGACGTTGAAGTTCTTGACCTCGCCGGCAAAGCGGGTCGAGAACGCGGTGGCATCAAACTTGGTGATGTTGGCGATACCGGACTTACCCTCGGTAATTGCGCTCCACGTTTCGGCAATCGTATTGCCGACCGGGGACACGCAACCGAGGCCGGTTACCACCACACGACGGTTTTTGGAACTCAAGCGATTCTCCTGGAGTCGATCGGGTACAGCTTGCTGCTTAGGCCTTGACGTGCGCGGTCGCGTAGTCGATGGCTTGCTGCACGGTGGTGATCTTTTCAGCCTGTTCGTCAGGGATTTCCATTTCGAACTCGTCTTCCAGTGCCATTACCAGCTCAACGGTGTCGAGGGAATCGGCGCCCAGGTCATCGAC
>Ga0265798_10003956_pt1 | contig 20776 bp, 19 predicted proteins | sample P3T30metagenome_FD_192430 | JGI IMG/M metagenome (GOLD analysis project Ga0265798, IMG submission 192430) | Plant litter microbial communities from East Loma Ridge, Irvine, California - P3 T30 | ecosystem: Environmental > Terrestrial > Plant litter > Unclassified | place: USA: California... | reverse complement strand
ACGATTAATCACCTGATACTTTTTAAATGTCTGCTCTGCATCTTTCCACATCCGGATTGATGAACTGCCTACGAACACAATGCCATTTTTTGCCGGCATAGCCAGGCTATCCTGTTTTTGGAAAGCTTCAATTTCTGACCAAAAAGGGCGTGCATCTTGTGCAACAGCCTTCAGCTGCACTGTGATGCAGGCCAGACAAATCAAAAGAATAAGGTATATAGGATTACGCTTCATACTGATATTTTTTCAGTAACGAAGGTAATTATTTCGCCGGAACTTTAACAGGTTGTGGTACTTTCACATAATATCCGGTGCCATCATACGTTCGGCGACGGGGGTTGCTGATGCAGGCTTCACTGCAGCATCCTAGCATCTTCTCGCCACAAGCATCACATTGAGTAATGTGTTCGTTGCACTCCGGATTTGCACAGTTGATCATCTTTGGTGTTACCGTTCCACAGTTGTAACATTTAGATACTACTGTTGGATTTACTGTATTTACATCCACAGCAATCCGGTTGTCGAATACGTAACATTTACCTTCAAAGTCTTCTCCATTTGCCTCTTTACCGTATTTGATGATACCACCGTGTAATTGATAAACATCATTGAAGCCGTGGTGCAGTAGTAAGGCACTTGCTTTTTCACATTTGATACCGCCAGTGCAGTAAGTCAGGATCTTTTTGTCTTTATACTTGGCAAGTTCATTGATCTTGTCTGGAAAGTCCCTGAAATTTTCAATGTCGAGTGTAACGGCGTTTTTAAAACGGCCAAGATTATGTTCGTAATTGGAGCGCACATCCAAGATCACCACATCTTCGTCCTGGATCATCTTTTTGAATTCCTCAGGCTCCAGGTGTTTTCCAGTCTCCTTATTCGGATCAATGATGGTCTTATCCCGTAGACCAGAGTGCACGATCTCTGCTTTATAGCGGCAGTGCATTTTCATGAAAGAAGGTTCAGCAACATCATCAATCTTAAACTCTGTTTTTGCGAATCGAGGATCAGCATGTACCGCAGTCATATAAGCCTCACAGGATTCCTTGGTTCCTGAAACAGTCCCATTAAGGCCTTCCTCAGCAACAATTATCCTTCCGGTAAGATTTAGCGATTTACAAAATTCAAGATGATCGGCCGCAAATTGCTCAGCCTCCGCTATCGGTGAATAGCAGTAATAAAGTAAAGTTTGATACTGTGTCATAAGTTATTGATACCGCTGCAAACGGCGTTAAAATGTTGCAAAAGTAAGCAAATAGCTGACGATTGTCAATAGCAAGCTATTTATCTGGTATTTGCTTGTTGATTAGCAGGATGCTGACAAGGTGTTAACAAGGGGTATGCTTGGCTTTAGCCTTGTCAAGGCCTTGTCAACCCCTTGTTAACCCCTTGCCAACCCCATGGTAACTTAAATTCCGGTAGCAAGCAGGCTTTGTGCATGAATCTGTTACAATTTAAATACTGAAAAGGCTTGGCATTATCATTTTTAATGCCATATCTTAGTTAGTGTAATATTTACACCATTGTCAACCTCAACCACCTCTTATAGATTAATTTAAAATGCCGCCCATAGGTGGCATTTTATTTTTAAGTTTAGGCAAAGTATTCCATGAAAAAGATTTTATCCCTCGTTATGTTTTGTGGCTTCTACGCTACAGCTACTGCTCAATCGCCTGTGGTTATCCATAAGGACCCCGAAATTGCTGGTATGGTATCGGAAATTTCCGCAGATTCACTTAAAGCCCATGTAGAGAAACTGGTAAGTTTTGGTACCCGTAACACGTTGAGTTCCCTTACGGATAGGAAACGTGGCATTGGCGCCGCAGGCAGGTGGATCTTGTCTCGTTTTAACAGTTATGCAAAAGCTTCTGCTGGCCGTTTATCTGCAAAGCTGGATACCTCAAGCTATCATCCAGACGGTCGCCGTATTGACGTACCTGTGGTACTCACGAATGTGGTGGCTACATTGAAAGGTTCTGATCCAAACGATAAACGGATCTTTGTCATTAGCGGGCACATGGATAACATGCGTACCAACGTAATGGACCGTACTGGTGACGCACCTGGCGCGAATGATGATGGGAGTGGAACCGCGGCTGTTATTGAATGCGCAAGGATCATGAGTAAACATAATTTCCCGGCAACCATAATTTTTGTAGCGGTTTGTGGAGAGGAGCAAGGGTTGCTAGGTTCGGGCTTTATGGCACGTAATGCTAAAAGGGACAACTGGGAAATTGCTGCGGTGCTGAACAACGACATCATGGGTAGTAACAACAGCAATGAAACAAACATCATCAACAATACACAAGTTCGGGTTTTCAGTGAAGGACTTCCGATTTATGAACTTGATGCGAAAAAAGCTGCTACAATCCGTTCCATGGGATTGGAAAATGAGAGTCCGTCCAGACAGCTTGCACGCTATGTGAAGGAAACCGGGGAACGTTATGTGGATAACCTGCAGGTGATGATGATCTACCGTCCGGATCGTTTCCTAAGAGGTGGCGATCATACGCCGTACCAACAACAGGGTTATGCAGCCATACGGATCACGGAGATGAACGAGAACTTCTACCATCAGCATCAGGATGTGCGTAAAGAAAATGGGATTGCCTATGGCGATTTGGTGGAGTATATGGACTTTGAATACCTGCGCAAGAACACCGCCATGAACCTCAGTAACCTGGCCAATCTGGCGAAGTCACCTTCATTGCCGCAGGAAGTTAATATGCTGGTTTCTGGTTTAGGTAATTCAACCAGCTTAACCTGGAAGGCACCGGCAAGTGGAAAGACAAAAGGCTATTATGTCTTGATGCGGGAAACTTCCAGTCCGGTGTGGCAAAAAAAGTTCTTTACCGCAGACACGAATATTAAACTTCCTTACTCCAAGGATAACTACTTCTTTGCGGTACAGTCTGTAAGTGCGCAAGGTAATGAGGGACTGCCTGTAGTACCTGGTGTGCTAAGGCAGGCCCGCTAAAAGCCGTAGGAGATCCTGAATCCGTGTTGCACTTTCTTATTGCCGTCGTAAGCAAAGCCGTAGGTTGCGCGAAAGATCAGCCGCTGCAGTCCGAAATAGAATTCCTTGTAATTTTTCTTGTCAGGCTGCGTCAGGAAATTCGCGCCGATGAGTTCCTCAAGCTTCAACTTCCGGATGATCGGTAGTTTATTCATGATCAATCCGGCGAAGTTCTGTTCAAAATGGGCTTCAAGGTAGTGCTGGTCGGTGCTGTACTCATAGAAATCCAGGAATTGAAACTTGCGTAGCTCTGGAAGTGTGGTCAGGGAGTTATTTCCTCTGAAATGCTTTCGATCAGGATAATAAACCGTTTTATCGTTCAGGAATTTACCTGCACTGATCATGAAAGAAGAGAAGCCCCATAAGCCTTCGCCAATACGTTCCTGCGATATTTCCAGGTTCAATAAGTCATAGTCCGCATCGCTTCCAAATACATTTTTTATGCCGCGTCTGTAACTCAGTTGTACCTCTGGGTATTTAGATTCCTGGTAAAACTTGCCTTCAGGACGAGTGATAAATCTTCTGCCGATGTTGTAAGTTAGGGTCGCCTGCGCGGTTAATGCTTTGTAGTCTGGGAAAAGAGGCGTTTCCAGCTCCGGAGTAAATGGGTTGTTGGAAGTAAAAGAACGATCGCTGTACTCGAAGAACCTAAAACGGGTGTTATTCACCAGGAACCTATTTTCAGAGTACTCCAGGTTTATATTTCCTTGCAGGCCGGTAAAGATCTCTCTGGATGTACCGGCAGAAAGAAACGATTTACGGTATAGTTTCATGAAGTTCCGTTCGAACAATAGGTTATTCAGGGAATTTGAGATCATCGTCATGGTCCCGTACCGGTTGAGATCATATACACCGGAGCCTACACCGAAGTTCACACTAGCTCGTTTATTCGGGTTGTAAATGTAACTGGCATTTAGGTTTGCTGTGACCGTTTCGGAAGCGAAGCCATACCGGATCTCCGGACGTATGGTGTACGAGCGGTATCTTGACAGTTCCTGAAGGTAAGTGAGACCATAGTTTATCCCAAAACCTTCAACGGTATTGTAAAACATGGATTTCAATATAGGATCCAGTTTTAAGTACCGTTTGTCATAGCGGTTGTTAATGCTGTGGCCACTTAGCAGCAATCTGCTGATGGAGAATCTATTGATGCTTCGTTCCAGTGAATCCAGGTATCGCTTGGATACCTTAAGCTTCTCGATTTGATCTTTTCTGGTATAATCGGCACGTTCCTCGGATGTTAATGGAATAGGTCGGTTTTCGGCCCAATAGATCGAGTCTTTCTTGTTTACTGTTTGTGGAACTTTCAGCAGCTCTCCGGTAAAAAAACCTTTTGGGAACGCAGGCGTTAAATTGTACTGCGTGTAAACACCGAGGTAATAGCCTTCAAATTTGAAACCCATTACGTTACCATTAAACTGGAAGTTGATGTTAGAAGGCATGTAGACCTTGTTGACCTTTATAAATTGCTGTTTGATGTTCAGCGTGTCTATTAAGTTTACACCCGTATTTTTGGTCAGGTAAAGTTCTGTACCCAATAAGCGCCAGCTATCATCCGTGATGTACATGATGCCTCTGAATACCGGGTCATGTTCTCTGCGCGGGATGACCTGGATCTTGTTGATGGTTTCACCGTTGTTGGTAGACATACCCAGAAACTTATAATTGTAATAAAACAATGCATTATCTGCGAGTGGTGAAACAAAGCCGCGGGAGCTTAACACGTTTTCCAGCAACATATTGTTATAGAAGTTGATGTTCAGGTCTGAAGCCTTGTTGAAGCTGAAAGCGTTGTTTCTGCCGGCGACCTTCGATGAGATCATCTCTTCGTGAATCTTGTCGGGCTGTTGGTAGTTGTAGATGGACTGTGACTCGGATAAGTAGAGGATACCTCGACGGTTGGTGTCCAGGTCCAGCGTTTTCTGGATGTCCCTGCCGAAGAATTTCTTAGGTGCGCCAACCAGTTTTTGGAGGCCTTTGATGTAGACATTACAGCTGAATTCATCAACTTCTTCCAGGTGTGCTTTTCTTCTTTTTATAGCCTGCCGGATAATCTCGTATGCCGGATCTTCTGCATTGGCGGAAATGGTTACGCCCTCAAGGGTGTAGGTTTCTGTAGGCATGACCACATCCTGCCTAAGTCCTTCTACCGGGTTGATGCTGAGTTCTACAGGCTTAAATCCGATGGCTTTGTATAACAGGGTATGTTGTCCTGGATCAACCATTATGGTGTAAATTCCATCGATATTGGCAGAAGTACCTTTGCTTGTTTCTTTAACGTAAACGGAGGCAAATGAAACCGGCGCCCCCTGGGTGTCTTTGATGGTTCCACGAACCTTTATTTGCTGAGCATGAAGTTGCTGGAAACATAGCAGACTTAATATAAAAACGAGAAAGAGTTTGTTCATAAATGAATTAAGAGGCCGTTTAATGCCCTAAAGATATGCGTAAACAACATCTCGTGTATGAAAGTTTGATAACTCATCGGGAATAGGGTAGCAGCAAAGGTGAGAATTACCTAACTTTGGTACATCAATATAGACATTTTATGTACAAAACACTGCAACCTGTTCTTCAACAAGAACTAGAACAAATCGAGAAAGACGGATTATACAAACGTGAAAGAATCATCACCAGTCCTCAGGGTGCCGATATTAAAGTGAGTACTGGTCAGGAAGTGATCAATTTCTGTGCGAACAACTATCTTGGTTTGTCATCAGATCCAAGGGTGATTGAAGCCTCGAAAAAAGCACTGGATAAATATGGTTATGGCATGTCATCTGTACGGTTTATTTGTGGTACGCAGGATGTACACAAAGAGTTGGAAGCAAAGTTATCCAGCTTCCTTGGTGCAGAAGATACCATCCTGTACGCTGCGGCATTCGATGCAAATGGTGGTGTTTTTGAGCCCTTGTTCAATGATCAGGATGCAATCATCTCGGATGAATTGAATCATGCTTCGATAATTGATGGCGTGCGTTTGTGCAAAGCCAAACGTTTCCGTTACAAACATAATGATATGGCGGATCTGGAAACGCAGCTACAACAGGCTGAGGGTTGCAGACACCGCATTATTGTAACTGATGGTGCGTTTTCTATGGATGGTACCATTGCCCAGCTGGACAAGATCTGTGACCTTGCAGATAAATACGAAGCTTTAGTGATGATTGATGAGTCGCACTGCTCTGGCTTTATGGGTAAAAACGGCCGCGGTACACATGAGCATTTTGATGTGATGGATCGTATTGACATCATCACCGGAACATTGGGTAAGGCACTTGGGGGTGCTTCAGGTGGTTTTACAGCTGGCCGTAAAGAGATCATTGATATGCTTCGTCAGCGTTCAAGACCATATCTTTTCTCCAACACCTTGGCTCCAGGCATTGCGGGTGCTTCAGTAGCAGTATTGGACATGCTGAATGAAACTACAGCTTTGAGAGATAAATTAGAATCCAACACCATGTATTTCCGTAAGAAAATGACGGAAGCAGGTTTTGACATCAAAGAAGGCATTCACCCGATTGTACCGGTGATGTTATATGATGCGAAGCTTGCGCAGGAGTTTGCTGCGAAGATGCTGGATGAAGGTATTTATGTGATTGGATTCTACTATCCGGTAGTTCCGCAAGGAAAAGCAAGGATCAGGGTGCAGCTATCGGCAGCGCATGAGCAACATCATTTAGATAAAGCCATTGAAGCTTTCACTAAGGTAGGTAAGGACCTTGGAGTAATATAATTCTTTTTTAAGCAGTATATTTGCGGCATGTTACAGGACAAGATAACACAATACACAGCAGAGATCAACGCATTCAGCACAACGAAAGCGGATGAGCTAGAGCAATTCAGGATAAAGTTCCTTGGTACCAAAGGGATAATCAAAGATATATTTGACGAGTTTAAAGCCGTTTCACCGGAGGAGAAAAGAACGCTGGGTAAGGTGTTAAATGAATTCAAGCAACTTGCAGAAGCAAAATACCAAAGCTTAAAAGAAGAAGGCAGTCAGGATCAGGGTGGCAAAGATGCCGGAATGGACCTGACTTTGCCGGGTGAAGGATTTGAAGTGGGTGCCCGTCACCCACTTGCATTGGTACGAAGAGAAATTTTGGAGATTTTCAATAAACTGGGTTTTAGCGTTGCTGAAGGACCTGAGATTGAAGACGACTGGCACAATTTCTCTGCCTTAAACTTCCCAGAGGAGCATCCCGCTAGAGATATGCAGGATACATTCTTCATCAAAAAAGGTGGTGAAAAAGGCGATATTGCCCTGCGTACGCACACTTCTTCTGTACAGGTACGTATGATGGAGCATGGTAAACCACCTTTCCGGGCCTTAATGCCAGGCAGGGTTTACCGTAATGAAGCCATTTCGGCCCGTGCACATTGCTTCTTCCACCAAATCGAAGGTTTGTATGTAGATGAAAAGGTATCTTTCGCAGACTTGAAGCAAACGCTGTTTTACTTTGTACAGGAGCTGTACGGCGAAGGTACTAAGGTGCGTTTCAGACCGTCTTACTTCCCCTTCACAGAGCCATCTGCAGAAATGGACATCAGCTGTACAATTTGTAAAGGAGCAGGTTGTCAGCTTTGCAAATACAGCGGCTGGGTGGAGATCCTGGGCTGTGGTATGGTTGACCCGAACGTGCTGGAAAACTGTGGTATCGACAGTAAAAAGTACAGTGGTTTTGCTTTCGGGATGGGTATAGAGCGTATTGCGAACCTGAAGTTCGAGATTAAGGATCTGCGTTTGTTCTCTGAGAATGATGCACGTTTCCTTAAGCAGTTTAAAAGTGCATTAATTTAGAAGTATTGTGCAGGCTTAAGCATATATGGTTGCTGTTGCTGGTCTTGCTGAGCTGCTCGAAAGGGGATGGGTATGTGCCGGAGATTCCTTTGAATTATTCGGTTACCATCCAGCAGTTTAACATTCAGGCAAAGAATGGCATCTATGAGGTGCCTGATGTGGGTGTCGCAGGCCTGCTTATTGTTGCTACAGCCACGGGCTATAAAGCTTATGATCGCTGCAGTCCTGTTAATCCGGAGAATTTGTGTAAAATTGTACCGGACGCAGGCGGTATTACCGTTACTGATCCCTGTACGGGTGCCAAATGGTTGCTGATGGATGGGAGTCCACAGAAAGCCCCGGCAGTTCACTATTTAAAAACGTATACCGTCCGCATTCAGGGCAGTCAACTAATACAGGTCACTAATTAAATGGAACCAGAAAAGATTAAAGAGAGCATAATTAGGGCCGCTAAGGACTTATTTCGCAAATACGGCTATCATAAGACCAGTGTAAACGAGATTGCTAAGAAAGCGCGTATTGCCAAAGCTACCATATATAAGTACTTCGAGAGTAAAGAGCAGATCCTGGATGCCATTCTGATGGACTATCTGGATCTGAATTTAAAAGAGATCTTAAAGAATAAAGCTCAATTTACCAATGAGGAAGCCCATCTTACTGCATTGGTGATGAAAACCTGCCGATTAACGTATACCGTTTGTAATGAATTCATCGGCTGGGATTTCGTTCGAGAAAATGCCAACTCACAGGAGTTCCTTAAACACCTTTCGGATCAGTTGGAGTCGCTACTGTTGGCAGCATACCTGGAACTTGATCATTTTAAGAACAATCCATCCAGACGTGAAGGCCTAGCCTTTTTGCTTAAAGCAAGCAAAAGCATTGTATTTTCATTTGCATTTACCTCAGTCAGCGAGTCTGATGTTCGCAAAAACTTTGTGAGTTTCCAAAAAGACCTGCTGCCATTCCTGGTTAAAGCTGCTTTATAAATTTTCAAAGCATTTCAAGCGTTTTACTTTACAAATTCTTAACATAGACCGTTCTGGTTTTTGGTATGAAAACTGCTATCTTTATCGAATAGCACCGTTTATCATGAGCAAAGAGGTTTTAGAATTTTCAGTTTTGGTAGATGAGAAATTTGATATGAGCTTCAACCTGGTAGGGGGCATTTTTGGTTTTTTCCTTAAATTCTTTGACAAGTAGAAGTTTGAGATCCTGATTTCTTGTTTCCTGCGTGACGTTGAAATGTTACACAGGCTTGCTATTGCCTGAATTTTTCCTGCTTCATGCATAAAAATCCTAAATTTGCATCCTGATGAGTAGAAAAAGAAAAGACGGAGTGGTAAGTATCCTTCAAGACTTGCACATTATTGATATTGCTGAAGAAGGTAAAGGTGTTGCAAAAGCAGAAGATCTTGTTGTATTTGTAGAGAAAGCAGTACCAGGCGACGTGGTTGATGCACGTGTCGTTAGAAAGAAAAAGAATTTTGCTGAAGCGGTTATTGAAACCCTGCATACCAGTTCAGAATTAAGAACAGATCCTTTTTGCCAGCACTTTGGCACTTGTGGTGGTTGCAAGTGGCAACACATGCAATATGAGGCACAGCTTCAATTTAAATACAAGAGTGTAGAAGCCGCTTTACAACGTTTGGGTAAAGTGGATACCTCCATGATGGAACCGATTTTAGGTTCTGCAGAAGATACTTATTACCGGAATAAACTGGAGTATACTTTTTCCAACAAGCGTTGGTTAAACCGTGGTGACATGGATGATTCTGCTGATCTGGAGATGAATGCCCTGGGATTCCACGTGCCTTTGCGTTTCGATAAAATTCTTGACATTCAGCACTGCTATTTGCAGGCAGAACCCTCAAATACCCTTCGTAATCAGGTAAGAAATTATGCTTTACGCATGGGACTTAGCTTTTATGATCTTCGCAACCATACTGGCAATTTGCGCAATCTGATCATTCGGACATCCTCAACCGGAGAAGTGATGGTGGTTGTGGTATTTGCTTATGTAGAGCTGGAGCAGATTGATGGGCTAATGAATTACCTGCAGCAGGAATTTCCAGAAATCACCTCGTTACTTTACATCATCAACCAGAAGAAGAATGACACGATCTTTGACCAGGAAGTGATCACCTTTGCAGGTCGCGATCACATCTTTGAAGAGATGAATGGACTTAAATTTAAGATCGGTGCAAAGTCGTTTTACCAGACGAACTCAGCACAGGCCTATGAACTATATAAGATCACCAAGGAATTTGCCGATTTAAAGGGTGATGAATTGGTTTATGACCTCTATACCGGTGCCGGTACCATCGCGAATTTTGTTGCAAGTGGTGTAAAGCAGGTTGTGGGTATTGAATATGTACCAACAGCAATTGAAGATGCCAAGTTTAACAGCGCACTAAATGGCATCGACAATACAATCTTCTATGCCGGTGACATGAAGGATATTCTGACAGCCTCTTTCATTGAAAGTCATGGTAAGCCAGATGTGGTGATCACTGATCCACCGCGTGCGGGTATGCATGCAGATGTGGTTGCCCGTTTGCTGGAAATGGAAGCCGAGAAGATTGTTTATGTAAGTTGTAATGCGGCAACGCAGGCCCGGGATATCGCATTGCTAAATGAGAAATACGATGTAGTTCGGATTAAACCAGTAGATATGTTTCCACACACACAGCATGTGGAGAATGTTGTTTTACTTAAACTGAAAGCCAACTCATGGATATAGAAGAATTAATGCCTTTGCAGCCGGAAGGCGATAAAAAAGATAAGAAGAAGGACAGTCCGCTGGTAAGTTTGGAAAAGGACCTGGATCTGTATGCAGACTCCATCCGTGAGGTGGCAATTGATATTATGTTTGAGGGAATTTCCTCGCACCCGATCTTCATTGCGCATCAGCACAGTGTAAGTATAGGCGAAGTGATCCTGAACCGGGATGAGCTGAATACGAACTGGACCATACAGGCTTCAACATTAGAGGAATTTGTGGAAAAGGGGATTATCAATCCTGAAAAGAAAGTCCTGTTTTTGAAAAGCTATAAGAAACCTGAGGACTTCATGTGTGTATTCGTGATTGTGCCTGAAGGAGCAAACTTTATTTACTACCCGTACAAAACTAAACGGGCATAAAAAAGCCCGGCAGGACATCCATCTTGCCGGGGCTTTGAACTAAAAACTCAAACTAACTAATTTTTCCTTTTCACACTTCCGCTTTTGGAAGATGAGGTTTTCTTATATGATGCATTGCCGCTGAAAGTAACGTCACTTCCACCACTTGCATCGGCTTCAAGTGCTTTGTTTACGTGAACCTCTGCATCTGAACCGCCACTGGCATTTACTTTTGCATAATCTACACTGAAAGCTTCGGCGTCTACATCGCTACCACCACTGATGTCCAGATTCATATTCGTAGCCGAACCTTTGATGTCGACATCTGAACCACCACTAGCTCTTATCGAGATGTCTTTGCAGACAATATTCATGTCGATGTCTGAACCGCCCGAGCCGGCCAATGAGAAGCGATTGGTTTTGATCGCATTCTGTGCGTACACATCGCTGCCGCCGCTTGCAGATAGTTCATCTAAATTCTTGAAGGTTAAATATACTTTGATGCCCTGTCTGTTTCGGAACAAGCCTGACCAGCTTGTATTCTCCTTAAACTTAATGGTCAATTGATACCCTTCCTTCTGTAATACAAGCTTCTCTACAAGCTCCTTGTCGCCCACAACCTTGGCTCCTTCTGTACTACCTTGACTCAGGTATAAATCAATGCCGCTGGAAACGGAAACCTTGCTGAAGTTATTGACAGCCATGTTTTTAGTGTACTGGGCAAACACGCTGCTGCTAAATGATAAAGCGCTTAAAAACAAGATGGCTGATGTTGTGTAGATCTTTCTCATATTCTGGTCGGTATGTTTATGGATTAGACGCAGATGCTTCAAAAACGTTGCAGTGAAAAGTAAATATTTTTAGGATATTTGATTAAACCCGTTTAAATTGTTCTTTTTGCAGGTTAAAACATATTCTATGGCAGATTCTCCGTTACTTATCTTAGACAAAACTCAAATTCAGCAGAAGATTAACAGGATAGCATACCAGATACTGGAAGATAACCTAAATGAGAAGGAGGTCGTGCTTGCTGGTATTTGGGATAGAGGTTACAAGTTTGCGTTAAGGCTCCAAAGCAAACTTCAGGAGATTTCAAGTTTAAGTATATTGCTGCTGCGTATAGACCTGGAAAAACAGAACAGTAAACTGGTTGCAAAGACTGATCTTGATGAAACAAAATGGAAGAACAAGGTGATCATTATCGTAGATGATGTTTTGAATAGCGGCAGGACCCTGGCTTATGGATTAGGCGTATTTCTGAATACGCCACATAAAAAGATCAGAACTGTTGTTCTGGTAGACAGGAGTCATAAAATCTTTCCAATTGCGACTGACTTTGTAGGGCTGAAGATGGCCACAGTATTAAAGGAGCATATTGATGTCGTGATGGATGTACCTAATGAAGAAGACGGTGTTTATTTAAGTTGATATGATCGTCTTTACGTTTACGGTACTCGTTTTCCTTGTGCTTCGGTTTACCGTAACGCTATTCAATTTTCTGTCAAACCCAAAACTTAGTGCTTTTCGTCCTGCTTTTGCCGCTTCCGTTTCCATCGTAATTATGCTGCGGAATGAAGAAAGCAATCTTTTGAATTTACTGGATTCCATAAAACTGCAGGATTTCTCAAACTTTGAAGTCTTTATCTGCTACAATGAAATGGAACAGCATGATGAAGAAACCGTTGCGCAGTTTTGCCGCCAAGACGCCCGTTTTTCGATGGTTAAGGGCAATCTGAGCGATTATTCCTGGATTGAGGGTCGTGCGACTGGAAACTATCTGATGCTGTTAGATTCAAACACCCACATTCATTCGGGACTTATTAATTCATTAATCTATAGAATCCGAGTTTTTAAGCTTGGGATCATCAGCATCATTCCAACTCAAGTTGTTAATAGTTTCCGGCAGCAGTTGTTGGTTCCCTTGAGCGACTTTATGCTGTTAAATATGGTGCCGCTAAGGCTGGTGAGGCTATTCAAAACGCCAGTGTTGTCAGTTTCAAACCGGGACTGCCTTTTTCTGGATGCACAAAAGTGCTTTTCAAATCAGTGGCTGGAGCGAATTGATCCAAGAAAGGGGCCTTCAGAACTGCTCAGGACCGTAAAGCAGGATCAGGAAAAAGCCGAAGTGCTACTTGGTAACACGTTCGTGTATAAACGGCCAAAGTATAACGATGCAGAAGCACTGTCTACAGCGTCAGAAAACCTTAAACTTCACTTCAATGGCAACTTGTTGGTCGCCTTTTTGTATGTCTTCTTAGTGGTACTCGGACCGCTGATTATCCTAATTGGCTTTGGTATTAATGTGCTTGTACTGCCCATCGGACTAATATTCCTTTCCCGCGTAATGACTGCTTTTTTAACCTCGCAGAACCCGGTGTACACCGTGCTCAGCCATCCTTTACAAATGGTTATGCTGGTGCTGATTTATATTAAAGCGCTAACCAGGCAATTATTGACCTCCGGTAAACAGAAGTCGCAATAATCTATTTCCTTTTTATGTAAATTTGTGGCTTAAACTTCAACCTGGATGAGTTATAATTTAGCTGTAAACATTGACAAGGCATCGGGCTTCTGCTTTGGCGTCGTTTATGCCATTGATATGGCAGAAGATATTCTGGACCAGGAAGATTATTTGTACTGCCTGGGCGACATTGTGCATAACGATGAAGAGGTGAAAAGGCTTACCGACAAAGGACTTCGGATCATTGATCATGAAGAACTTAGAAATCTCCGCCAGGAGAAAGTGTTAATCCGTGCCCACGGGGAGGCACCCTCGACTTATCAGATCGCTTTAGAGAATCAGCTCACGCTTATTGATGCATCCTGCCCTGTGGTTTTGAAGCTGCAGAATCGCATTAAGCATTCACATGATGAACAAGAACAGATCGTCATTTTTGGTAAACACGGGCATGCGGAGGTTATTGGCTTACAAGGGCAGACTAATGGTGAAGCGCTTGTTTTCCAGGATGTTTCGGAGTTAGAGCAGCTGAACCTGCCACAAAAGTTCACCTTATACAGCCAGACCACTAAAAGTACAGACAAGTTTTACGCCATTAAAGATCTTTTGATTAGCAAAGGTTACGATGTAAAAGCCAACGACACGATCTGCCGACAGGTTTCGAACCGTTATGAAGATCTCGCAAAGTTTGTGGTTGATTACGATAAGATCATATTCGTATCCGGCAAGAAATCTTCAAATGGAAAGGTGTTATACGATGTTTGCAAGAAGTATAATGAGCAATGCTATTTTATTTCTTCTGTTGATGAGCTTGATAAAAGTTGGTTTAATGAAAATGATCGTGTTGGTATTTGTGGAGCAACATCGACGCCAATGTGGTTAATGGAAAAAGTGAAGCAAGAAATTCTATTATATTAAAATCAATACAAATCAGGCGTATTTGATGGCCTGAAAAATTATGGGAAAAAAGGGTGTACTATTAGTGAATTTGGGAACGCCGGATAGTCCGGAGGTGAAGGATGTGCGTAAGTATCTTGATGAGTTTCTGATGGATGAACGCGTGATTGACATTCCTGCTTTAAACCGGAACCTGTTGGTTAGGGGTATTATTGTTCCATTCAGGAGTCCAAAAACGGCGAAACTGTACAAAGAGATCTGGGATGAGAATGGTTCGCCTTTGTTGTATTTCAGTGAAGTACAGCTGGCCATGGTTCGTGAACAGCTTGGTGAAGAATATCAGGTGGAGCTTGCAATGCGCTACCAGAGTCCTTCCATTGCGTCTGCACTTGCAAAACTCAGAGCAGGGCAGGTAGACAGTATTCGCGTCCTGCCTTTGTTCCCACAGTATGCTTCTGCGAGTACAGGTTCGGTGATTCAGAAAGTGATGGAGATCGTGGGAAAATGGCCAACTATTCCGAACGTAAGTTTTGTAAATTCTTTTCACGACAATAAGCTGATGATAGAGGCTTTTGCCGATAATGCGAAAAAGTATCAGCCTGAGACCTATGATCATGTGTTGTTCAGCTTTCACGGCTTGCCGGAACGCCAGCTGATTAAATGTGATGATTCTGGAAAACATTGCTTGAAAACCGCTGACTGCTGTTCGCGGCTGACTGATGTGAACAAGTTTTGCTACGCTGCGCAAAGTCATGATACCGCCCGGTTGATTGCAGCGGAATTGAACATTCCTTCGGAGAAGTTCTCGGTATGTTTTCAAAGTCGCCTGGGTAAAGAGCCTTGGGTACAGCCCTACACCAGTGACGTGCTTAAAGATCTGGCCGCTCAAGGGAAGAAAAGGCTGTTGGTGTTCTGCCCGGCATTTGTTGCAGATTGCCTGGAAACCTTATATGAGGTTACGGTAGAATACGGTGAGGAGTTCAAGAAGCTTGGCGGCGAAGAAGTTCAACTTGTTGCCAGTTTGAATGATCATCCAAAGTGGATCGAGGCAATGGTCCAAATGATTAAAAATTAGTTCAGGTATTCCCTGATCTTCTCATAAATGCTTGCTGTGGCGCCTTTCTGCTGTGCCACGTATTCTTTTGCAAGCTGCCCTGCTTTCTGGTTGTTTTTTAACAGCTGGAAAGCAGTGAATAATGACTGTTCATCTTCTATACTTTTTGCTGCACCGAGTTTTAGGAGGTCATGTGCTTCCTGGAACTTCCGGTAGTTGGGCCCAAAGATTACCGGCAGGCCAAAGGCCGCTGCCTCGAGGGTGTTGTGGATACCTACACCGAAGCCTCCGCCAATATAGGCCAAACGCGCATATTGATATAATGAGGATAACATCCCGATGTTGTCGATTACCAGGATTCTCGCTGCCTTTGCATTGTCACTGTTTAAGTTTGAATACCGTATAGCTATAGGAAATATGTTTTCGATTTGCTTGATGTGATCTGCAGCAATTTCATGAGGGGCAAGAATGATCTTCCAATCAGGAATTTCTGCATCAAGTGCTTTAATCATGTTTTCATCTGCAGGCCAGGTGCTTCCTGCAATAAAGACTTTATGCCCTTCTGCAAAAGACTGCACCAATGGCAAGGTTGCTGGTTTAGCTGCGTTCTCTGCGACCCTGTCGAAACGGGTATCTCCTGCAATGCTAACCCGAGTGATGTCTAAGGACTTCAAAAGATCCACGCTTTCCTGATTCTGTACAAAATACCAATCGATATGTTTGAGGATGTTGCGGTTAAATCCACCGTAGAATTTAAAGAAGATCTGATCTGGACGGAAAATACCCGAGATTAGAAATAAAGGGATTCTATTTGCCGCTAACTCTTCAAAGTAATGGTGCCAGAACTCGTATTTTGTAAAAATTGCAAGTTCGGGATTTATAGCCTGGATAAACTTTTTTGCATTGCTGCGTGTGTCTAGTGGTAGGTAGAATACACCTGTTGCAAGTGCATAGTTTTTGCGGATCTCGTATCCTGAAGGTGAAAAGAAGGTGACAACGATTTTTTTTCCCGGGTAATCTGCCTTGATTCTCTCCAGCACCGGGCGTCCTTGTTCGAATTCTCCAAGCGATGCAAAGTGGAACCAGATGTGTTTATCTGCCTTGCTGATCCGTTCATTTATACGTTTGAAGATGTGTTTTCTGCCCTCTACAAATTGTTTCGCTTTAGGGTTAAATGGTGCAACCATCCTGATTATCAGTCCGTAAAGTAAAATGCCAATATTATAAAGGAAAATCATTTTGTATGTTTATTTATTATCTTAGCCGAAGATACCCGAATTAAATTAAAGGGAAACAAATTTAAAGAAAAGCGGGTTTTATGACCAGCTGAGGCAATTGCAATCTTAAAGTGCCCTGCCCTTACATATATCATAGATTAAATGAAACGCAAAAGAGTATTAATCACCGGTGCTGCCGGTTTCTTAGGTTCGCATTTGTGCGACAGGTTTATCAAAGAAGATTTCCATGTGATTGCCATGGACAATCTAATAACTGGAGATTTAAAGAACATTGAACACCTTTTTCCATTGGAGAACTTTGAATTTGCACACCACGACGTGTCGAAGTTTGTCTATGTACCGGGTGAGCTGGATTATATACTACATTTTGCTTCTCCAGCAAGTCCGATCGACTATTTAAAAATTCCGATTCAAACCTTAAAAGTGGGCTCTTTAGGGACGCACAACCTGCTTGGTCTTGCACGTACAAAAGGCGCAAGAATGATCATTGCTTCTACTTCTGAGGTTTATGGTGATCCAAGTGTAAATCCGCAACCTGAGGAATACTGGGGTAATGTAAACCCTGTTGGACCAAGGGGCGTGTATGATGAAGCAAAACGCTTTCAAGAAGCTATGACAATGGCATATCACACGTTTCATGGTCTGGAAACCAGGATTGTAAGAATTTTTAATACTTATGGCCCTAGAATGCGACTGAATGACGGACGGGTATTACCTGCTTTCATCGGTCAGGCGTTAAGGGGGGAAGACCTTACCGTTTTCGGTGATGGATCACAAACCCGTTCATTCTGTTATGTGGATGATTTAATTGAAGGTATTTACCGTTTGTTGTTCAGTGACTATGCACAGCCAATGAACATTGGTAATCCAGATGAAATCACCATCAAACAGTTTGGCGAAGAGATTATTAAACTTACGGGTACAACACAAAAGTTGGTACTAAGAGATCTGCCAGTGGATGATCCAAAACAACGTCGCCCGGATATCACCAAAGCAAGAGAGATTTTGGGTTGGGAGCCTAAGGTAAATAGACAAGAGGGGTTAAAGATTACCTATGAGTATTTCAAGTCGCTTCCTAAGGAAGCCTTGGTAAACGTTGAGCACAAAGATTTTACAACTTATAACAAATAATAAATGGCGAAAATACTTGTTACAGGCGGAACGGGCTTCATTGGCTCACACACTGTAGTAGAACTATATAATGCGGGTTACGATGTCATCATTGTTGATGATTTTTCAAATTCCAATCCTAAAATATTAAATCAACTGGAAACAATAACGGGTAAGAGACCGGAGTTTGTAGAGCTGGATTTATGTGATGAGGCTAAAGTGAAGGACTTTGTTGCGGCAAATGCTGACATTACAGGCGTTATCCACTTTGCTGCCTTCAAAGCGGTAGGCGAATCTGTTCAACAACCGTTGAAATACTACAGGAACAACTTCTACTCGCTATTAAATCTGCTGTTTGCTTTTAACAGTAAGATTGATTTTGTATTCTCTTCTTCCTGCACGGTATATGGACAACCAGATCAGCTACCTGTAACTGAAGCTGCTCCAGTTAAAAAAGCAGAATCTCCTTATGGTAATACCAAGCAGATCGCAGAAGAGATACTTTCTGAAGCCTGTGCAGTAAGCCCGGATTTATACGTAACTTCCTTAAGATACTTTAATCCAGTAGGTGCACATGAATCTGCACTAATCGGTGAACTTCCGATTGGCGTACCACAAAACCTTGTGCCTTTCATTACGCAGTCTGCAATAGGCAAACGTGGTCCGATCACGGTTTATGGTAATGACTACAATACGCCGGACGGCAGTGCCATCCGCGATTACATTCATGTGGTTGATCTTGCAAAAGCACACGTCGCTGCCATCAAGCGTTTGGAAAGTAAAGTTGCCAACTCTAATTACGAGGTGTTTAACCTTGGAACCGGTAAAGGTTCGTCTGTACTGGAGATCATTCATGCCTTTGAAGAGTCGACTGGTGAAAAGCTAAACTACCAGATTGGTCAAAGAAGAGAAGGGGATATTGAGCAGGTTTACGGTGATGTTACCAAAGCTGCCAATGAACTTGGCTGGAAAGCTGAACTTGATATTCAGGAGATGATGCGTTCGGCTTGGAACTGGGAGAAGTACTTGAAAGATAACCCATTTTAATGGTTTTAAGCGAACATAAGGATCTTAAATACGCCATCACTGCGCTGCCTCCGAAAGAAAAGGATAAGCTGCTGCTGCGTTTGATTGCGAAAGATAAGATCCTTACAGAGCACTTGCACTTCAAACTGCTGGAAGATGCTTCCGATCTGGAAGCCCGTAGAATGGCACTTTCAGAATTGATTGAAGACGACATTGCTGCGCTGACATCAAATACCAGGTTTAATGTGAAGGATACATTGCTTTTACTCCGTACGCTGAATGGTAAGATCAATCACCACTATAAAGTCACGAAAGATTTGAACTCTGAAATTGAACTGCGTATGCAGCTGCTAAATCAGATTCCGCTCGTACTAACCGCAAGTATCCACGCTACTTTAAGCAAATATAATGATCGGATGGTGTTGTACTTTTTACGTACAACACTTTCTGTTTATAAGAAATTCCAGAAACTACATGAAGATCTGCAGTTCGATCTGCAGGATAGTCTAAATAAATTGCTCAAAAAGGCATATACATCCAGATTTGCAGAGACTGCGAAAGCCCTAGGTTTACCCGAAAGTTTTTAGCTATGCTGGTACATAAATGCTTCATTTAATACGAAATACCCCATGAAAAAAATCTTAATTACCGGAGGAGCCGGTTTCATCGGTTCACATGTTGTACGAAGATTCGTGAACACCTATCCGGACTACGAGATTGTGAATCTCGATAAGTTGACGTATGCCGGTAATCTGGCCAATCTTAAGGATGTGGAAGATAAGGCCAATTATAGGTTTGTAAAGGCAGACATTACAGATGCTGTAGAAATAAACAATTTATTTGAAGCTGAAAACTTTGACGCCGTAATTCACCTTGCGGCAGAATCGCACGTAGACCGCTCGATCTCTGATCCGACCGCTTTTGTAATGACCAATGTGATTGGTACAGTAAACCTTTTAAATGCGGCGAGAGCCTTCTGGAAAGGTCATTATAATACCAAGAGGTTCTATCATGTATCTACTGACGAAGTTTATGGTGCACTAGGCGAAACAGGTATGTTTACTGAAAGCACCGCCTACGATCCACATAGTCCATATTCAGCTTCAAAAGCAAGTTCCGATCATTTTGTTCGCGCTTACCACGATACTTACGGACTTGATGTGGTGATTTCGAATTGTTCCAATAATTATGGTTCGCACCACTTCCCGGAGAAACTAATCCCACTTGCCATTAATAACATCAAGAATAATCAGCCTGTTCCAGTTTATGGAAAAGGAGAGAACGTGCGCGATTGGCTATGGGTAGAAGATCATGCGCGCGCAATTGACGTGATCTTCCATCAGGCAGAAAGCGGTGAAACCTATAACATTGGCGGTCATAATGAATGGAAGAACATTGATCTGATTAACCTGCTATGCCGTATCATGGATGAAAAGCTTGGAAGATCAGTAGGGGACTCAGCAAAATTGATCACCTATGTTACAGACCGTGCCGGGCATGATCTTCGCTATGCGATCGATTCTACCAAGCTTCAACAAAAACTGGGCTGGGTACCGAGCCTGCAGTTTGAAGAAGGTCTGGCGAAAACTGTAGACTGGTTTCTGGAGAATGAGGAATGGTTGAAGGATGTAACATCTGGAAACTATCAGGCTTACTATGACACGCAGTACAAAGCGCGTTAGTAAAAGATAAACTTACATCTAGTAATTATACAAAAGAGGGTGCTGATGTCAGCACCCTCTTTTGTATTTATTATGATTTCAGCCTAGCCTAGCAGGGGCTATAATGCTGATATACGAACCAGTTTCTTATGCAGGTAGGTGTGCGTTATTCATAACGCAATGCTTCCACAGGGTCGAGCTTAGAGGCTTTCTTAGCAGGGTAGTAACCTGAAACGATGCCCACGAAAACACATAATGCAAAACCACCAACAATAAACAGCCATGGAACGATGAATGTACCACCCATGGCGAGTGATATGGCGTTCCCGAGACCAATTCCAAGCAATATGCCCAGTGCACCACCAAACAGGCAGATCATGACTGCTTCGATCAGGAAC